>ENA-ORXD01001457-ORXD01001457.1-sediment-metagenome-genome-assembly--contig:-NODE-1457-length-19605-cov-3.367063_pt1 | contig 19605 bp, 20 predicted proteins | sample MGYA00237862_ERZ511471 | MGnify/ENA metagenome assembly ERZ511471
AATCCTCTGGTCGGGCACGAGGTCGACTGGAACCCCCATGGCCATCCCGCTGAGAGGCCCCTCAGCGTGCTCGTCGCCGGGGGTGGTCCCGCCGGTCTAGAAGCGGCCCGCGTTGCGGCCGCGCGGGGTCACCGGGTGACGCTATGTGAGCGCGAGCCCCTACTTGGGGGTCAAGTGAGATCCGCCGGGCTTCTATCGTTCAAGCGCGAGCTCCGCGCTCTTATCCCCTACTACGAGTCGGTCCTCGAAAACCTTGAAGTAGACGTTAGACTATCTACCGAGGTGGGTCCTCGCTTGGCGTCGGACGTACAGGCCGAACATGTCATTGTGGCGGTCGGCGCCGAGTCTTTCACGCCGTGTATCCCCGGGATAGAGACTTGTCTACCCGCGGCATTGGCTCACGGTGACACCGAGCCGATGGGAAACCGCGTAATCGTGATGGGAGGCGGTCTCGTCGGCTGCGAGCTCGCCCTCGATCTGGGGCGCAAGGGCCACAAGGTCACCGTGGTAGAGCTGCTTCCCGACGTGCTGAGAGGAGTGAACGTCACCAGCCGGATGGGTCTGCTCGCCGCGCTGACCGACGCCCACGTAGATGTGCTCACTGCCGCGGAGACCCAGAGAATCGAAGACACCGGCCTCATTCTCAGGCAGTCCGGCGGGAGCGAGATCGAACTGGAAGCCGACTCGATCATTGTCGCGGCCGGCTTTCTTCCGCGTCGCGAACTTGCGGAGGAACTGGCGGAAATCGGGATTCCCTCGACCTCGGTTGGAGACTGCCTGGCGCCCCGGAATATCCTGGCGGCAATCCACGAGGGCTTCCATGCCGCGAGGTGCCTATAAGGCCACGCGGCTCACCCTTAGCGATGTGGGCCCGACGGAGGCCTCGCTCCCCCAGCGGCTCTGCTGGCAACGATCCCCCTTGCCGTCAGCGTCGCGAGAGCGAGAATCACGAGCATCATACCGATACCGTTCCCCAAGGAGGGACGCTCGCTCAGAATCGCCCAGCTGGAGGCCACCCCGATAACCGGTGTCAACAGGGTGCTGATGCCGGCGGTTCCCGCGGGGAGCATGCGGAGGACGTACAGCCACAAGAACTGCGTTAGGGCCGTCGCCAAGAAGATGTTGAACAACAAGGCCCCTACAAAACCACCGGACCAGACGATGGGTTCAGACGGCGTTGCAGCGGCAATTATCGCCAGAGGGACCGCCCCAAAGATCATCTGCCAAGTCGTGAGATTGAGGACGTCCACCTTGTGCCTGGTGGTCAGCCGCTTCACGATGATTGCGCTTGCCGCCCAGGACATGCCGGCGGCCACGGCGATGACATTGCTCGCCAGCGTCCCATGGGCGCGAAACGGGTCGACGATCAGGATGAGTCCCACCAGGGCGAGAAGCAGGGCGATGAATTGGGGTCTGGCAACCCGTTCCCCGAGAAGCGGCCAAGCCATCAACAGAAGCCAGAACGGCATCGTGTAGAGGAGCACCGACGTCTTGCCCGCCGCGCCCTGCTCGAGCGCCCACAGCAGAAGTCCGAACATACCGGTCGTCTGAAGCAGGCCGATCAGAGCAGTGTAGAGCGGAAACCGCGGGCGCAGGGGGCGCCGGAGAAACACCGCAAGGGCGAAGAGAACCACAGCACCGAGAGAGGTCCGAAGGGCCGCGAAGTCCCAGGGAGAGGCGTAGCCCACCGCGTACTTCATGACGGGCCAATTGAACCCGACAATCAGGATCTGCACCGCCAGCGCTGCCGCCGCTACCCTTGAACCCGCCCTCATTTCGCACCCACCCCACGCCAAAAGCCTCAGAAGGGGCCTCCCACGACGGCGAGGCCCCTTCGCAAGGCTAACCTATGGTCAACCTGTAGTTCAGAAGGCGGGCTGCAAGCTAGACTTCAGCAAAGCGCCTAGGTGAAAATCTTGTCGTCGATTGGATCTATCGGCGTCTGATAGAACTGCTTGCTCTGCGTGACTCCCAATTGCAGATACATCTCGATCATCTTCCACATTATCAATCCCGGATTAATTACCGGTACCGGAAGATGTTCTCTCAAATAATCATATGACTGATGCATGGTAGTGGATCCCAACACGATGACGTCGGCACCGTCATCGACAATCGCCTTCCACGCTTCAATTTCCAGCTTCTTAAATATGACCTCTTCTTTGCCTTCGAGCAATTCTTCCAGGTCCGGCCTGGTCTTTATAGACCGCATCGAAGCCAGCCTATGTGACAGACCATATTGAGTCATGCTCTTCTTGTAGTAGTGGAACCACTCGTCCCACATCGTGATGATCGAGAACTTATGACCCAGATTGCAGGCTATGTTGTATGACGTTATTCCGGGCGCCACAACTGGGATACTCAGGCGAGAGCGAAGGGCATTGAACGCCTTGAAGGAGTCGCTTATGGTATCGATTCCTAGAGCATCGCAACCCTCTTCTGCCGCTTTCAACCCCGCCCCGAATATCCCGACTTCACTGGCGAGACCGTCGTAGTAACCGTCCCCAAATTTACCGCCCATGAGCGCCGGCACATACTCCACTTCGAAGCCTGGAAGTATGTGTTTCGCCGGTAACTGGGACCTGCGCCTTGCGAGCGCGGCCGCATCCATTGGAATGGGCGTGATCACTTTCACTAGGTAAGTCATGGCCATTTTCCTCCGTCACTCTTTGAGCACCAAAACGACTAAAGAGCTGGGTCTTCTACTTGTTGGGCTTATCAGCCAGCAGCGAGTGAAAGACATCGTCGATAGGGGCCAGTGGCGGTGGGAAGGCATGCTTGCTGTGAGTTAGACCGAGCTCCAGGAATATCTGGGCGAACATGAACGCCGTCAGTCCTGGATTCACTACCGGAACTGGGAGCTTCTCTGAGAGATACCCCCAAGCCTCATGCATGGTCGTCGACGCGAGACAGATTACGTCTGCGTTGTCTTCCTCGATGCACTGCAACGCCAACTCCTCCAATTGCGGGAAGAGCTTGTCCTCCTTGCCTCCCATCAGGCCCACAGTATCCGGCTTGAAGTCAATCGCACGCATCGAGGCGCATTTCGGCCACAATCCATATTCGTACATGGACTGCTCGTAGAAATGAAACCATCTATCCCACAGGGAGATGATCGAGAACTTGTCCCCCAGGGTGCAGGCAAAATGAAAGGCGCTCTGCCCCGCGCCCACGACGGGGATGGTGAGACGCGAACGCAGCGGGTACATGGCGGAGTCACTGACCGTGTCGATGATGACCGCGTCGTAGCCTTCCTTCTCGGAATCGATGCCGGCCTCAAAGACGAACGCATCCATGAGCAGGGCATCGTACATGCTGTCGGCGTACATTGGGCCGTTCTTCACGGAGACAAAATCGACTTCATATCCCTTTCTGATGAGCTCGTCGGGTATCTGTGCACGGCGGTGCTTCAGACCCTCCTCGTTCATCGGAATCGGGGTAATCGCTTTGACACGAAAAGTCATTGTAGGATCCTCCCGGTCTCTTGGCAGTTCTCCCACGAAGGGCACCGACATCTATGTCATCAGCACCTCCACTTTCATGGTCTGTAAGAAGCTCCGGTGGCCGTCTGTACGAGGGCACCCGAACCCACCGCACAAGACTCGCTCCTGCTCGGAATTACGATTGGATGCCCGCATTTCACCCGCCCGCGCTACTATCCGGCTCTCCAGAGGTCCGAGCTGCGCTCAGGCCAGGTAGCAGTGATGGACGATTCCGTCTTTGGTCAGGGCCTCACGCGTGAGCTCAGCCACGATCTTCCCGTCCCGCAGGACGAGAACCCGGTGGCAGATGTTCGCCAGGTCCTCATACTCCGCCGACGCGATGAGCACCGCCGAACCCTGAGACGCTATCTGGGCAATGCGGGCAAAGATGTCCTTCTTCGAACCGATGTCTATGCCTTGAGTCGGTTCGTCCATAAGGATCACCTTGGGCTGGCGCTGGAGCCATTTTGCGAGCAGAGCCTTCTGCTGGTTGCCACCACTGAATCTCCCGAGAGCCTGCCACGGGTTGGCCGGCGTCACGGAAAACTCGGTGACAAGGCGTTTGGTCTCACTGATCTCCGAGCTCTTGCGCAGCCATCCACGCTTGAAGTGCTTCGTGCTGAGAACCGGAAGACTCAGGTTCTCGTAAAGCGAGGCGGTCATGACACCGCCCTGCCTAGCCCTGTCTGAGGGCAGCAAGGCCATTCCGTACTTCAGGCACTTACTCGGTGATGGCCGCTTCATCGACGACCCGGCAAAGTGAAATTCTCCCCCTTTGGCGGGGATGGCTCCCCACAGGAGGTAGGGAAGGTCTTCATAACCCATACCCACGAGACCGGTGACCCCGAGCACCTCGCCCTCGCGAAGAGCGAAATCGATCCCGTTGATACGCCGGCCCTTGAGATTCTTGACGGTGATCACTTCTGCCTGCTCAGCGTGTTCGACATGCGGATAGAGCGCCCCGAGTTCCCGGCCGAGGATCATGCCGACGATCTGCTGCAGGGACACGTCGGCCATGTTCGCCGTGTTGACGACGACCCCATCCCGAAGAACGGTCACCTTGTCGGCAAAGCCCGGCAGTTCGTCCAATCGGTGAGTCACATAGAGTACACAGTTCCCCTGGGCTGCAAGAGCGCGCACCGTCTTCTTGAGACGGTCGACATCCTCTTTGGGCAGGTATACCGTGGGCTCATCGAGAACGAGAACCCCCGTGCCGTGGTACTGGCGAAGCCCGGCGACCGCCCTCGCTATGGCCAGCAACGCCCGGTCGGCCTGTTGGTGGACCTCGGCCAGGGGTGCGCGGATGTTTCGGATGTGAGACCCCACATCTCTCAGAGCCTCCGTGCACTCCGCCGTAGCCTTCCTCCACGAGATCCTGCCGCCGAAGCCGGTTTTGTACCGCCCCATGAGATAGTTGTCGACGACCGACATGGTATCGACCAGGCCGAGATTCTGATGAACGAACTCTATACCCAGGTTCTTCGGATCGCCTGCCTTGAGGGGCAACTTCACATTCTCATCCCGCACCACCAAGGTCGCATCTGGGTCGGGCTCGTGAAACGCCGACAGGATCTTGATAATGGTGGACTTGCCGGATCCGTTCTGTCCCAAGAGGGCGTGGACCTCGCCGGGGACAAGGGTAAGCGAGGCATTCCTCAGAACTGTGTTGCCCCCGAATGTCTTCGAGAGATTGGATATCGAGAGCATCGCCCCTTGTGACTCCACGGACGCTCACACTCCTTCGGGGTGTTTTATTAGCTGCTGTGCCAGGGGTCGCGGATTGCTGGGGCTGGGATTATTCGCCGAGACGCAAACGCGGCCGCAGATTGCATTGGGATGGCCGATTCCGGCAAAATACGGCTAAGCCAAGACACGGAGATCTGTTCGGGCAGAGGCGACGGCAACAAGACAGAGCAAGTTGTGGACCATTCCCCTAACACCGGCCAGCTTTCCTCGCTTGTTGGCGGTTAGCCCGCAGCGGAGAGACGGCAAGAGAAGGCGCCCCAAGGACCGGCCTCATTTTTCACATCTCCGCGGGCCATGCCGACGACCGCCACTGGACACCCCACCACCTCGCGGCTCGCCTCGGCAGGCTCGCTGTCAAACTACCACTGTCAACATCGCTATGTCAACTGTCAACACCTGCGCCCATGCACCCGAGGGCAGCTCAAGAGCAATCGTGACGTTCTGGTATTATTCCTTCCCAATCGCCCCTTCCCGTGACTGGCTCCGCGCGACCGTGCCTTTCCGGAACGGAGCGGGGAGTCATCGTTTTCAAGAACAAGAACGGACGATCCAATCTCATGACGCTCGGGCAGACCAAAGATCCCGCCGACAACCTTTCAACGCCAGAGACCCCCCAAACTCCTGCCGAAGTGCGCGTGATCGCCGGCCTTGATGAGTCCTACTATGCCCGGGCTACCGAGGTCGCCTGCCAAGCGTATTTCTTCAGGCTGAGCTCCATCGCCTGCTCCGACGAAAACACCATGGCGTACTTCAGGTGGCGCCTCATGCGGCGCCTTCGCGATGGGGCCGCCTTGGGGGCCTACTCCGACACCGACCTGGTTGGTTTGGCGCTCCTGCGCCCCGCCGGCCATCCACGGGCCGAAGAATTCTCGTTGTTCCAAAGGGTTCTGAGCCGAATCCTTCTGGCCCCCGTCAACAAAGGCGACTACGTGCTGGATAGCCTGTCGGTCGACGAACCTTGGCGAGGGAAGGGCGTGGGTTCTCTCTTGCTCGAAGCATCCCTCGAGTACGTGCAGGCCCAGGGGGCAGCGACGGTGCGGCTCGAGGTCGCGGACGCGAACGATGCCGCGGTGGACTTCTTCACGGCAAAGGGCTTCACCGTCATGAAGGCCCGGGGATACCGCTTCATGCTGGGCCTGCTGCGCCAGGCCCCCATGCACACTATGACCATGGACTTGAACTAGCCCCCCAGGACGCCCGTCGCCGGTCCCCCGGCAACGTGTGTTGCCAGGCAGCGGGTTTTATTGCGAAGCCTCTAGTGAAGCAGGTCCATCAGCTGAGAGATATCCTCAACTTTCTCCAGTCCGTAGACCGTTTCTAGTATCTTCTCCACCTGGTCCGAAGCGACCACCAGCGAAGCGAGATCTCTGAACTTCTTTTCCACTTCTATCTGTCCGAACGGTGGTTCCTCCTTGGGCCACTGCACCCTGGTGCTCACCCGATTCCCGTCCTTCAAGGTGATGTCGACCGAGTAGACGAACCACTGATTCTCGAACCATAGCCGATCGGACTCCGGATCCGGCTCGCACCTTATTCGCTTGAGCAGGTTCCGAACCTCAGGGCTCTTGATTCGTTCGTCCGAATACATCTGAGGCAAGAGTTTGTCGCGGAGAATGGTTGTTGCGACCCCGTAGGGAAGCGAGAACATCGCGTCAACCGGGCCGGCCGGGTTGTAGTCGTCGAGGCGGGTAGTTCCCATCCCCTTTACGACAACCTGCTCCACGTCATCGGGTTTGATGTCGTTCTTTTCCACGAGTCCCTTGGTAGCCACATGGACGGGGTGGATCCAGCCTATGGAGGGATGCACCTTATATTGCGCCTCCAGAATGTAGTACTTCGTCCCCAAGGCCTCGACCATCGTGTCAAAGTCGCAACGGTCGGAACCCTCCATGATCCAGAATCCCTCATCACCATCGAGAATCCCATACCCGCCTCCGAACCCTTCTTTGGCGGAGAGAGCCCCGACAACCCCTGCCATGCACTGCCAGCCCCACCCCAGCTTGACTTCGCGCATTGGTCTCGTGTCTTTGACAATGCCGAAGTACTTGTACGCGGAGGGCACGGTGGCATATGTCCCGGTCACGCCGAAGGCAGCGTCCATCTGCTGCTCATCTAGAGCCAGCAGCCTGCCGGCGGGGACCACGGCTGCGAAGGGCGTGTACTGTTCCCCCCACACGTGGCTTCCCCGCTCCGGAGTCGGTTGCATCGACATGGCTATACGGCTCGTGACCTCATAGGCGAGGACGATGGCAGTAAGAAAATCCTTGCCCGAGGCCTTCACCTTTTCGCCGACCGCGAGACCCGCGGCGACGCTTATGTATCCGGCGTGGAGGATGTACCGGATCATGTCCTCGTAGTCAAGCGCAAAACCCAGGTTTCCGTTGGCGTAAGCAGCCAGCGGCACCGAAACCTTCGTTCCATCGCCGACGATGGTCGCTTCCGGTCTGCCGCCGCCTATGTTCTTGGCCATGTTTATATGCAACTGACCGATTCTTGTCTTGTAGCCGCCGAACTCGACCCCCAGGATGTTCAAGATGCACAGCTTTGCCTTCTCGATGACATCGCTCGGCAGGTCCTCATACTTGGTATTCACCGCGTAATGGCAAAGCGTTCTGGTCGGACCCATCCTCCCTACCCCCTCGTCTGGTCTCCTTTTTTGGTGGCCCCTGACAACAAGTTCTTCTTGGACGCGACGCCAATGCTCCCAGGCAAGGCCTGCAAGGCGTCTGACGGGCGAAAGGCAAGAGTTGCCGGATTGACGATGCTCGCTCCTCCGTCCGCCGGCAGCACCACTCCGGTGATGATGGAAGCCCCGTCGGAGGCCAGAAAGTGACAGACCGCGGCGATTTCGTCGGGGGTCGCCGGCCTTCTCAGCGGCGCGTCGGACGTCGCCAGCGCGTACGCGTCCTCCAGAGAGATGCCGTGCCGCTCCATGAGCACCTTCATGCTTTCGTCCGCCATCGCCGTGCGAACCCAGCCCGGGCAGACGGCATTCACTCTGACGCCTTGCGGACCGTAATCTCTGGCCAACGAGCGAGTCAACCCGATCAGCGCGTGCTTGGCGGTCACGTATCCGCACAGGCCGTTGTCCGCGAACAGCCCGGCAGCCGAGGAAATGATCACAATGGAGCCCCGACTGCGGATGAGCAAGGGCAACGCCTGCCGAGCCGCGACGAAAGCTGAATCCAGATTCGCGTGCAGGGACTCGTCCCATGCCTCATCGCTCGTGTCCAAGGCACCTCCCCGGCCGACGCTCCCGGCGCTGGCCATGAGAACGTCGAGGCGGTCCCACCTCTGGACGATGGTGTCGATGGCACGCCGCATGTCCTCGCAGTTCGCTGCGTCGCCGGCGACCGCAAGTCCCCCGATCTCGTTTGCCACACGGTCGAGAAGATCGGCACGACGCCCCATGACGGCAACCTTCGCCCCTTCTCGTGCGAACCGCGCGGCACAGGCCGCGCCGATCCCTGTCCCACCCCCTGTGACAAGGACGACTCTCCCCTCGCGGGCCTGTCTACCTTGGCTTTGTTTCATCAACGCCCCATTCTTGGCCAGGCAACAGGAAACCGCCGCTCGGAGTATGGAGGCGGGGTCCTTCGGAGATCAGGAGTGACTGCTGTGCTTTGCTCATCTCTCCGAACCGGCATCTGGAAGGTGGACTGGGGGCGAGCTTCGTGCACGGGAGCCGGGGCCGAACATAGCATTGCCAACTGAAGAATGTCAACAATACGCGAACGCACCACCTCAGGTGACCCGTTCAGAAGTCCAGGTGCCGACAGTCGGCCATGCCCCGTAAGGCCTAGACGCCGCAGGTTTCCGCGATTGCCCTCATCGCTTCGAGGGCCAATGGAGCACAATGCAGGCCTGTACGGATGGTGATTCCGAAGTCGCCGTCGAGAATCGCGGCCACATCCTGGACGCTGTCAGGACCCGCGGCGAACACATTCCTGCGAAAGTCTTTTCCCCGCCTCAGAACTGGTACGTCATGCCGGCCTCACCAGGCGTGATTCGCTCTCCCAGAGCATCGCACAGAGTGGCAACAGCGGATTCACCGGTGCAGTGGCACGGAACCACTATATCCGGCGCAAGCAGCCGCAACTTGACAATGCTTTGGGTCAGGCGCTCATGGCCGGCGCTCAGCAGATGGAACCCCCCTATCACGGCTCGGACCCGCGCGCCCTGGGTCACATCGCCGATGTGATGAAGGGTGTTGATCAGGCCCGCGTGGGCGCACCCCATGCAGACGACCAGGCCCTGTTCCGTCTGGATCCAGAGCGCCAGGTCGTCATCGATGAGATCAGGACGCGCCCCCTCCGGGTTAAGGTAGAAGGGCCCGCCCGTGTCTTCGAAGCTCGTTAGGCGCGGGACGGGACCGGTGACGCCGACCGTCTTGGTCAGCATCAGAGGCTCTTGGACCCAGTGGAGACGCTCTGATGGCAACTGCTCCAGCGCCACCCCGGCGTCCCGTGGCATCCCAATGGATCTTGCCTCGCCGTCGCGGATCGCGTAGCGCGACTGGACGACGCCGGGGTGGCAGTAGACGTCGAGGCCCCGGGCCCGCGCGATGACGTGGGCGATCCCACCGGCATGATCATAGTGACCATGGCTGATCACGAGGATGTCGGTTTCGGCCACGTCGATGCCGAGCGCCGGGGCGTTGCTCCCCAGCGCGGGTCCCTGCCCGGTATCGAAGAGGATCCGCTTGCCCTCAGTCTCTATCCACAAAGACAGGCCGTGCTCGGAGGCAAGGCCTTCGCCGGCCTTGTTATCTACCAAGATCGTGATCCTTGTGCCCGTAGATGCCGTCATCAGTCTCTCTATGCCTTGTGGTTTCGCGACTAGGTGAGCCTCTCCCGAGCCAATCTGGATAAATCGAGCAGAGCATTGCCCCTATCTGCCAGCGCTCCTGCCCGTGAGCGCAACAGCTCACGCCCGGGGGGTTCAACGGCGTACATGCGCCGCTGGGGCCCCGCGACACCCACCTCCCATGCAGAGCTGACCATGCCGCCTTCTTCGAGTAGGCGCAAGATGCTATAGACGCTACCTGGATCAACATAGACCTGGTCCCCAACAAGTTGTTGGACGCGCTCCATAAGTGCATACCCGTGTCCGCTCTCCTCGATCAACGCTATGAGCAGGGCGGTCTCGATAAGCGAGCGCTTGTGTTCGCCAAAACCCCCGCTCACAGGAGCAGCGTTGTCCACTTGAGTCTCGGCGCCTTGGGGATTCCATCCTGTAGCCCCTTGTCCCCGCCTGCGTCGGCCTCCTCCTAGTCCGTTCGCGTTCATAGGCACTCCCCCGACATGACGCAATGGCATGGTGACCGCGTGAGGATGTGAGTGTTTATCGGCATCCCCACCTGATCCGCGATCACCTGGCATTTGACGTGGCGCTCAGCGAAGGCCTCTTCACTCCCGTCTGCCCGGCGCTTGAGTGCCGGGTCCTTTGTCACAGAATGCGTAGCTCGTCCTTGAGCTTTCGTGGCAGATCCTTGAACTCTAGTCTGATCTCTAGTCACAATTGTTTTCGTAATCCTTGCAGGCTGCTTTGAGGGTGTTGGTCGCCAGAAGCGCACAATGCTCCGACTCGCCGGGCAGACCACCTAGTGCTTCCAGTACGTTTCTCTGCCCTATAGCCATTGCATCCGCGACATTTCGACCGGCGGCGAGGGAGGTAGTGATACTTCCGCAGGCAAGTGACGGTTCACATCCGTCCGTTACGAAAAACGCCCGCAGCACTCGGCCATTCTGCACAGCCAACCAGAACTCCATGGTGTCCCCGCAAGGCCCGGTGATACGCGCATGGCCGTCGAAATCCTCGGGCGGTCCATAGTTGAGCGGATGAGTCGCATGGTCGCGCGCCACGTCGGAGAAACCTTCAAGACAAGGAGTCTTCATGGTCTCATCTCTTTCCATCTACTCCTGCGGGCCCGATTCTCGTTGTAGGTCCAATTCATCCCAGATCCTGCGAATGTCTTGAGCGCTGGGAGCGTCGATCTCGACCACCGCTTTTTCCTGCATCTGAGCTAGGGTCACCGATCGATCATAACGGACTCGGCCGACGACGCGGGCCCCCGTACCGCGGGCCTTCTCCTCGATGCGCTCGGTCATCTCCGCGTTGAGGTCCCACTTGTTCACGCAAACGGCGGCAGGAATGTCGAAGTGCCTCGTCAGAGAGAGGACCCGCTCCAGGTCGTGCTCCCCGGAGAGCGTGGGCTCGGTGACGACGAGGACTGACGACGAGCCGGTCAGCGAGGCGATGACCGGACAACCGATACCTGGCGGACCGTCAACGAGAATCAGACGATGATCGCCCTCCTCGGCCACGCGACGCGCCTCCTGACGCACGGTGGAGACCAGTTTCCCCGAGTTCTCCGCCGCTATACCCAGGCGGGCGTGGACCATGGGCCCGCAACGCGTCTCCGAGATCATCCACTCGCCGCACAGGCGTTCGGGAAAGTCTATGGCCTCTTCTGGGCAGAAGCGGACGCACACCCCGCAACCTTCGCAAGAGACAGGATCGATAGAGAACGTGGGCGTACCCGTGGCATCTTCATTGACGCTCACGGCGTCGTAGCGACAGTTGGCGAGACATATTCCGCACCCGATACAATCCTCCTGCCGGATGACGGCCTCGTGCCCGCTCCAGAACTCGTGACGTTCTTTGATCTCCGGGGAGAGGACGAGATGGAGGTCGGCCGCGTCGACGTCGCAGTCGGTCACTACCGGCCGTTTCGCTAGAATGGCAAAGGACGCGGTCAGGCTGGTCTTGCCGGTTCCGCCCTTGCCACTGATGATGACGAGTTCTTTCAAGAGTATGCGTCCTTGTCCTTTTTTGGGTGCTGTGTTGCCGCGGTTCCCCTAATGCGCGACTGAAAGCCGTACGGTGACGATTGTGCCGATCCCAAGCCAATAAGCGGCAACTCCCAGGCTAGGCTTCGCAGCCCGCCGGTGATCCGACGACCCGGTACAAGATCGGCCAGCGCAGTGTAGATGAAGCTCGCGGCGGAGACTGAGAGTAAGTAGGGAACCAGCGACTCAACCAGCGGCAGGAGAAAGTAGGTAGTCACCGCTCCCACCAACGCCGTGAGGCTGGTGAGGGCCTTGAACGAAAGGGCGCGACCTCGGGAGTACCCGCTTCTTAGGAGAATCGCGAAATCGCTGACTTCCTGGGGCACCTCATGCGCATTGACCGCGGCCGATGTGGCGATACCCAGCGGAAGAGAGCCTGCGAAGGCGTCGGCAGTGGCCACCCTGTCGACAAGATTGTGGATCGAGTCACCGACCAGGATCATCGTGCCTGCCCGAGTGTGAAGCTCACACTCTTGTTCGTGACAATGGCGCCATAACACGAACTTCTCGAGAGAGACAGCCTCATCCTAAACCCTCAGAGCATTCGTCGATTCCCCCACTGCGTAGAAGACCCTGCTACCCACTACACTGGTTGTCACCTTGCCGGCTATGACGAGAGTATCGAGATGTTTCAGCACTTCGTTCACGTGCGAGCCCAGGCCGTCCGCGACGTCCTTGGCCGTGCATGGTCTTCTTCGGAGCAAAGCAAATATATCGACGCTGCCGGTTTCCGCGGCGTCCTGCGTGCAAATCTGGTGCCGTTGGGCGTGACTAATGACGTCCACCTCTCCCCAAAACAGGTCTTTCAGGGTCAGCATCTCGCTCTGGGAAAGCGAGAGCGCGAACTGTTCGGCTGGGGGACGGCAGACGGTGTTGAGTTGAACACGCGCCGGACCGATGCGCCCTACTAGGGCAGCGATCTTCTTGGCTTCGGACGGGATCCCGGTCACGCCTGCAAGCAGGAGGACCTCGAGCCACACCTCTCCTGGGTAGCAGTTGGTGAACGAGGCTATACCCTCGACCATCTTCTCGAACGATATGCTTGGGTGAGGCCGGTTCACGTATTCGAACAGGCCGGCATCTCCGGCATCCAGAGAGGGAAGCACCAGATCCGCGGCCATGAGAGCGTCCTTCACTTCGGGCATCCATAAGAGCGACCCATTGGTCAGCACCGCTACCGGAACGCTGGTCATTCCCTTGATGCCTTCTATCACCCGTCCGATGTCAGAGTTGAGCGTGGGCTCACCCGACCCGGCTACGCCGATGTAATCGGGTCGGAGGGGACTAGAGTCCAACTTGCGCTTGATCTCCTCGAGGATTTCATCTGGGCTGCCGTAGGCGGCCCGCCCGACCGTCTTGTTTGTCGTGCGCCCCAGTTGGCAGTACACGCAGTCGTAGGTGCAGGTTTTCAACGGAACCAGGTCAATTCCCAGGGATCGTCCGAGGCGTCGCGAGGGCACCGGGCCGTAGACGTACTTGAAGCTTTGAGTGCTCATTAGGAGCGCCGCGGTAACAAACTCGTGGTACCGGCGTGGTTGGCGATCTTCTCCAGCAGGTCCTCGAAAAGCCCTGCGTATTCCGGTAGCGCATCGACGATCAACTGCCCCCTGGAATAGGCTTCGGCGATCCGGCGGTCATCTGGGATGTCCGCCAGGATGGGAATCTCTTCGGCTCGGCAAAAAGCATGAACCCGATCATCGCCGATACCGACACGGTTCACGACCACACCGAGAGGTATCTTGAGCTCTTGCACCATTTTTACGGCCAGTCTCAGGTCGTGAAGTCCGAACGGTGTGGGCTCCGTGACCAGCAGGACGAAGTCGGTGTTCCTCACCGTGGTCACCACTGGGCACGATGTTCCCGGGGACGCGTCCAGAATGGCTGGTCCTCCATTCGCGAGGTGCGACTTCACCGCGCGTATGAGGGGCGGAGCCATGGCCATCCCCACGTCCAGCCGTCCCTGGATGAGGGTGATGTCTCCATCCTGCAGTGTTTCGACCACACCTATCCGCTTCCCCACTTCGTGGATGGCACCGCGTGGGCAAACCATGGTGCATCCCCCACAGCCGTGGCAGAGCTCAGGGAACACCAGCGGGGTGGTCCCAAAGGAGACGATGGCGTGAAACTCGCACAACCGACCGCACTCGCCGCAGCCATCGCAGAGCGACTCGTCAACCTCCGGGATCGGGATGTTCACGACCTCTGTTTGGCCGGGGGTCGCGCTCAGAAAGAGATGATCGTTCGGCTCCTCCACGTCGCAGTCAAGAAGCTGCACACGCGACCCCATGGTGCGGGCGAGATTCACCGCGACGGTTGTCTTTCCGGTCCCGCCTTTGCCCGAGGCGATCGCTAGGATCACGATGCACCTCGATCTGACCCAACCGCGGTGCCGGCAGAGCCGCGGTTGGGATTTGCGCCACCCATTTGACGAACCGCCGTCTCTAGGTCTTGCAGGCAACGCTCCATGGCAAGCAGCGCGTCTTGGATGTCTGCAATCTGGGCCGGTACGGGTGGCAGCGGCAGCGGCGTTCCGGACAGACCGACCAGTCCGGTCCTGAGCTGGCGGGGATCATCGGGCAACTCCAGCACGCAGTAACCGTCGCCTTTGCCGGTCATGGGGCCGCGCCCCCGCGGTCCTGTTCCGTCATATCCAGGCATCAGAGCAATCCTCCTTTGGTCTCACCCAACCCCACCGTTCGCTCAGGTGAGCAACGGCTTTACTCCAAGCCCCCTCTCTCGACGACCAGGCCATCACCGAACGCCGGCTGCCTCTGGATTTCCTTGGAATCGTCCAACTCAGCGTCGATGCCGGCCAGATAGCGGGCCAGTCGCCGCTTGCTGTTCCAGTCGTACCCGATGCCAAGGGCAATGGTCTCCATGATGGGCGACCCGCCGCCGTGTACCCCGGCGATCTCATACCAGTGAGTCATCGCGGATGCGCCGATACTCTCCACGAACTTCCAGATCTTGAGCGACTCTTCGGCGGAGAGATCGGAGTTACGGACTATGAACTTCTCCAGTTTTTCCTTGACCGGTCCCTCTTCGAAATCCTCGGCAAATGGGAGAGTTACGGATATGCCCCCGGCTATCTCGGTCAAAATATTGTACTCGTGGTATATGAGCTCTCCGGTCAGTCTGCGACCGACATTGGAGTAGATGATGTTGGGGAAGAAAACTCCCGCCGCGGTCTTCTCGCCGTAGATGGCAGCCGCGATACCAGCGGCGTAAGCCAACTCGGCTGCACCCGCGAATGCAGTGAGCTTTTCGCGCACGTGGGCGACCTTCTGGACACCGTTGGCTTCCGCGGCCAGTGCCGTGGCTCCGCAGATGATGTCGGAGACCCCGGGTTTACAACCGCTGTAGCTGTGGCGGTGTGAATCGGCGAACAGCAGCGCCAGCCGACGCCCGAATTCCCACTCCCCGCACATGAAGACGCGTTCCTTGGGCACAAAGACGTTGTCGAAGATGATAACCGAGTCCGAGACCCCGTACTTGCAGAAGGGCGCGGCATCGGGATCATCCTTCTCCCGGAGCCAGACGGGTCTGGTCACCAGGGTCACGCCTTCGTGGTCGCCGGGCACCACGAAGGCCACGGCGCAGTCCTTGTCCTCTTCGGTGAGTGCCCGGGTGGGGATGACGAAGATCTCGTCGGCGTAGGCGGCCTGCGTGATGGACATCTTGAAGCCGCTCACCACGATGCCGTCGTCACGCGTCTCCACGATGTGGACGTACTGGTCGGGGTCGGCCTGCTGGCCAGGCCTCTTCAGCCGGTCACCCTTGGCGTCGGTCTGGGCGCAGGTACCATCGATGTCGTTCTCCTGGTACCACTTGAGGTAGTCCATGAACCGCTGGTGATACTCGGTGCCCTTGGCCGCGTCGATCTCTTTGGTACATATGGCCAAGGCGTTGATGGCATCGTGCCCCATGCAACGCTGGATGCACCCGCCGACTCGGCGCGCGGCCAGACGGATAAGCTTCTGTTTTTGCATGAGGTCGTAGGGATGCTGAGGCAGATGAGCCCAGCGGTTGACTTCTTCACCGGTGACGGAGGAGGTCGCTGTAGCAAGGCCTTTCCATTCCGGGTCCTGCGCTAGGTCATAAGTAAGATCGAGAACGTGGACCCCGGGTTCGATTCGAGGATCATCTCGGCCCACCATCTCGCCGCCGATGCAGATGTTGGGCTTCATCTTGTAAAGCCCCTCGCGGTACTGTTCCTTGGTTCTGAGCATCCTGCTGACTCCCTTCCTCTCGCACATAGATGTAGTTATGCGGCCGACGTTCAGATCAACGGTGCCGGGGACTACGGTGTCCTACTGAACCCCGTATAACATGGTGAAAGCCGCCTTCATTCTTCGACTATTCGGCCTTTGCGCCGGTCTCCAAATCGGACAGACGCTTCTTCACTAGGTCCAGCTGCGACTGAAGGGCGTCGGCCTGGTTCTTGAGCGATTGCTTCTGAATATCCGGGGTGGGTTCACTGTAGGCGCCGGGGTAGGGATATGGGTCGGCATACCCGCCGTAGCGTGCCCAGCCGGGCAGTCCGGTTGCATAGTACATGTTGCGCCAGCCCCGGCCTCCGCCGCCGCCGCCGCCCATCCCATAACCCCGACCAAGACCGGGATTAGCGTAACCGGGAGTTGCGTAGCCGGCACAGTATCCGGCTGCACGGCCGGTCTTTGGACCCACGCCCCTTGGTCCTGTTCCATCTCCTCTTGGCATCTCGAGATCCTCCTTCTCTTCAACGCGTTTCTGTCTACGTGCGCCAGGGGTTCCCCAGGGAACGACCGGACAAGGCACAACCGAGGCCACCAACAAAGGCTCCGGCTCTCTCCCCCAGAGATCCATGGGCCAAGAGTACGTGCGCGGCTACGAAGCCGGCGACGTAGCCCGCGAGCAGATAGAGCCACACTTGATCGTCGGCGCTAGCTGTGGAATGGCGATCTTGCTTGTTCACGCCTACCCCCTTTGGAGCGCGGATTCTTAACTCGTCACGGCTCCCTGCCCGTCACCGCCCCGCACTTTGGGCAAGGCTTCTGGTTGCAGGGCTGCCCCGAAACGTGAGCCTCTCGGTAACCACAGCTGGGGCAGATACAGAATCCTCCTGGTCCCGCGGCTCGAGGTCCACCCATGCCGCCTCGGCCGCCCCCTCCTTGAGGAGACCCGGTCTTGTCGCCTCTTGGCATCGTGCGCCTCGCTTTCGGTTGGTTTGGACGATTCTCCATAACCAACTACATTGTACGCCAAGTTAGATGTAAATACCATCTAGATTGCCACCACAGCTATTTGGCCACGGGGAGATTCACTGGCCCCTACGTTGCGGTTGGCGGTGATAATCCTACTTGGCCTCAAGCTTTGCCAGGCGGTCTTCCATGGCCTCGAGCACCGACCTGAGCAGCCGAGACTCGGTTCTAAGTAGGGCCATCTCCTCGTCGGCACCGAGAGCACGGGCTGATTGTGGACGGGAGGCGCCCTCTCGCCCGTGGCCCCTGTTCACGCTGAAGACGTCGCGGGCGGTGGCTGGTCGACCTGCCACGCGGGGAACACTGCATCCGGCCTCGTCACCCGTGGCTCCTCCCCTCACCGGACCCTTGCTCTCCGGTTCAGTCCTATCTTGTTCAGGCACTCCAGCTCCTTTGTGCGTGTGTGCGGCGACCATCCTCAGGCGGTCTGCCAATGCTCCTCTTTCTCAAAATGCGAGGTTTCGACTTACTGACGCAGAGTCGATCGCCCCTTCCCCCCCGCGCCCCGGAGACCTCTTCCACCCCAGCGGCGCCCGCCAAGCCCCTGACTTTGTCTGTTCCTGCGCCCTCGTCCACCCCGAGAGCATCGGCCGGTCGCGGCGATGGTCCGGCTGGACTTGCCCCGCCTCTGCTCGAGGGCATAGGTGGCGATGCCGAACAGACGGTCAAAAACTCTCACGATCAGATCCAACTTGGAGGTTGAAGCAGGTTGCGAGGCGACGGGCGCGGCTGTCTCACTGGTCGACGGGAGGAAGGGGTACTCACGCTCGAACACTCTGGGACTGGGACGCTGAGCAAAGCCCGTAGGCACAGGTGGGGGATTGACCTCAAGCGAGATGATGGCTCCCGCGACGCATGAGTCGAGGCAATGGCCGCACGACGTGCACAGAGACTCGTCGATAACGGCGCCATCGGCTCTCAAACTCAAAGCGCCACGGTGGCAGACATCCACACACACGCCGCAGCCGGTACACAAGTCTTTGTCAACGTAGATCATGTGCCAGCTCAACATCTAGATGGTATTTACATCTAAATTGAAGCATCATCTTTGACCAGATACAAGGGAATTTGCCCGCGCTCATTGAAGCGAAGAGGCATCCACAGCCGGCACACTGTGACCAATCTACAGCTTGACGTTCACTTTGCGTATGCGCCCTCCGAAGAACCCCATACCGCCTCCTTCGCTTACCACCTGAAGGATCCCGGCGCCGTCGATAACGGTGATACCCGAGAGCAGGGTAATCCCCCGGGGTTGGAATACTGCTGGTATCAACGGGGTGGAGGCGCCCACAAGCGCCAACTCGCGGCAATCAGCCGCCGCGTCAAGCAGACGTTCGAGATCACCAAGAATGAGGGCGGTGGATGTAATGACCGCCACGCTGCAATGCGGCAATTCATCAAAGGCCCGTTCGGCCGGCAGAACACGTGTTGAACGAGCGGCGTTACGCTCAAAGATGATCAGTTCTCGCACGCGCTGCTCCAGCGGGGCCACGAGGGGACCAAAGTACCCTACCATCCCCACGCGATCCTCAGGATACAGGGGAAGGAGATCGAGGATATCCCCCTCCAGTTGGTAAGGTTTGGGTCGGTTCGCGAGCGCATTGGCCACGGCCAAGCCCACTGTAGACTCCACTCCATCGCTCGAGCCTAGGTACTTGAGGATCTCGGTCGTTGCTCTGCCTGCGAGGGGTCGCCGGCCCATGAATATTGAGCAGCCCGCCACCGCGTTGTCGCGAAACGTGTAGGCGACACCCACGTTCCCGTCTTCGAGCATGACCGCGGTGTAGCCAAGGCCGATCCAAACGTCGGCGAGACACTGTTCGGGAACGTGGGTAATGAGATGACTCCGCAGGTCGTCTGTGATCATCAGCATCCTCCTAGATGCATATTCAATCTACCTGACATCCTCATCTATCGTAATGCAGATGCGTCCAGGAAACCCCGGCGGCCGCGTCGGTGCGATTCCAGGCCATGACTATAATGACAGTGTATGTCTGAGCAGATCCCCAAGATCGACCCGAATCGCGCAGCCGCTTCGCTCGAGACCGATGCGGAGCGCTATGTGCTGCTCGCGGTAGAACTCGGAGCCACTGGCGCGCAGGTGATCCCCGCATCCATGGTGAAGATCGACGATAGGGTCGCTCTCAAGTGCGCGGTGCCGAAGTGCTTCGGCTACGGCACATGTGCGAACTGTCCACCATACTCATCTTCTCCTCAGCAGATGCGAAACATCGTGGCGCAGTATTCCACGGCCGTCGTGTTTCGGTTGGACGTGCCACCTTCAGT
>ENA-ORXD01001458-ORXD01001458.1-sediment-metagenome-genome-assembly--contig:-NODE-1458-length-19595-cov-3.710267_pt1 | contig 19595 bp, 19 predicted proteins | sample MGYA00237862_ERZ511471 | MGnify/ENA metagenome assembly ERZ511471
ATGGACAGGGAAGTTATTTATGGCTTTTGATTCTCCCATCAGGATGAGAGTAAAATAACAAAATCAGGCCTAAATAGAGAAATCAGCCCGGTTGGACCCGCACCAAAACTATATGGCACTTCTCGGGGAACAATCACGCTATGGCAGTAAGGATTATTGCCCTGCTCGGGAGCCCTCTTCTCAAGGGGAACACGGCGAGGCTCCTTGACAAGGCTATCCAGGGAGCACAGGATGCAGGGGCTGACGTGGAGAAGATAGAGGTTACGACCCTGAATTTCAAGGCGTGCCGGGAGATCTTTTACTGCAGGGAGCATGAGACCTGTGCGATGAAGGATGACATGACCGCCATCTACGATGCATTCCGTGACATTGATGGCATCATCATCGGGACTCCCGTCATGACCATGGGGATTCCCGGGGTACTGAAATCGTTTTTTGACCGGTTCCAGGTCTACTTCATGGCAAAATATGTGCGGAAAAAACCCCTGGTGCAAAAAGAGAAACGGAAGAATCGCCTGGGCCTGTACCTTGGTATCTCCGGAATGAACGTTCCGTACGTGTTCGATGGCGCGAAACTCACCGTACACGCCTTCTTCGATATCATTGATGTACAGTACTGGGGAGACCTCCTCATCAACGACATGGACACCATCCAGGATCTCACAACACGACCTGAACTTCTCGATGAAGCGTATAAGAAAGGGAACGAGATGGTCCGGCTGCTGTCCGAGGGCGCACCAGCTTAGAGGAGATCCCGCTCCTTCATCGAGAGGTGGCCTGAATCGGTGACGATCAGGTGATCGAGGAGCCGGATCCCAAGTATCGTCCCTGCATCGGCGAGCTGACGGGTGATTGCGAGGTCCTCCCTGCTTGGCTCGAGCGTGCCTGAGGGATGGTTGTGGACACAGAGGATCGCGGCAGCCCGGTCCGTGATCGCATCGGCAAAGACCTCGCGGGGATGGACGAGGCTGTGGTTGAGGAGCCCCATGGTGATGGTCCTTACCTGTATCACCTCGTGCGCACCGTTCAGGGTAATACAGATGAAGTATTCCTGTTTTTTCCCGGTAAGAAATGAAACGTGCGGGAGAATATCTGCAGGGGTCACAATCTTCGGCTTCCGGCCATCTTTCCGGTAGGTACGACGGGCAAGTTCGAGGCACGCAACAATCTGGGATGATTTTGCCGGGCCCATGCCCCGTATCCCGGCAAGGTCCGCATACCCCAGTGTATCAGGGTTCTCCTGGATGCAGCTCGCAATCTCCCGCGAGAGATCCCTGACATCCCTTCCCGGGCCGCCGCTTCCAAGGATGGCAGCGATAAGCTCCTGATCGGTGAGGCAGGAGACCCCTCTCCTCAGGATCTTCTCGCGTGGCCGGTCGTGTTCTGACATCTCCTGCATCCGTTTCATGGTACCTGTGAGCAATGCATCACCATGCGAGGTGAAAAAATACGGTGCTTTGGTGTCACGGTAACCTGCAGCATGCAGGCAAGTACATGGTCAGGTCATGCACATCCCGGGAAAAGGCCCTGGGATGCCAACACTGTGCTCCAGGGATCGTCAGTGTACGAGGCACGTCCGTGGTACGTGCAAGGGATCTGTGTGATCGCCCCCCCGCAGGGGGGGTTGCCCTCTATCCGGGAACCGTATCCGGAGATGGGGTTCCTGAAGAATACCTTTTTTTGCAACCCCTTTCACATCTATACCCATGGCAACTATGGAGAATGCAATGGAAGCATACACCGGCGAGTCACAGGCAAACCGGAAGTATGCGGCGTTCGCGGACCAGGCTGAATCTGAAGGATTTAAAAATATTGCCCGGCTCTTCAAGGCTGCATCGGAGGCCGAGGCGGTCCATGCAAAGAAACTCCTCAAGGCGATGGGAAAGATAAAAACCACAAAAGAGAACCTCCAGGGTTCCGTTGCCGGGGAGACGCACGAGTACACGGAGATGTATCCGGCGTTTCTCAAAGAGGCAGAGGCTGAGAAGAAGAGCGATGTCGCTCTGGTCTTCACCTATGCCATGAAAGCCGAGGAAGTCCATGCAGGACTCTACAAAGAGGCACTGAATGCCCTCAGCCATGGGCAGGATATGTCCAACCGCACGGTCACCCTCTGCCCTGTCTGCGGGAATATCTTCCTCGGCCCTGCGCCGGAAAAGTGCCCAATCTGCAATGCAGTCCGGAAAGTCTTCAGAATTGTTGAATGATTCCAGATCCCCCCCCTTTTTCCCCCTGCGCTGGCCCGGCCAACACATTAATGAAGCTCCGAAAGCAATCTCGATTGCATGCCGAAGGTGACGGTATACTCGACACAGAACTGCCCGTACTGCAGGATGGTCAAGGCCTACCTCGATCGACAGGGCGTCGACTACCTTCCGATCGATGTCGGGTCGGACCGGGATCAGGCAAAGAAGATGATCGAGCTGTCCGGACAGTACGGGGTTCAGGTCATCACGGTCGATGACGAGGTAATCGTGGGGTATGATATCCAGCGCATGAAGGAGCTCTTCGGCAAACCGGATGCCGGGGAAACCTTCGATGTACTCATCGTCGGAGCCGGCCCGGCAGGGCTGACTGCAGCGGTCTACTGCGCCCGCAAATTATTGAAAACGCTCATCATCAGCGAGAATATCGGAGGCCAGGCAAGCGAGTCATGGGCGATCGAGAACTACATGGGCTACCGGATGATCAGCGGGGATGAACTGATGCGAAAATTTGAGGAGCAGGTCAGATCCTTTGACCTGAACCTTGAGATTGACCGGGTGCTTATCCTGGACCGGGACGATGACGGCTTCGTCGTCAGCACGGCAACCGGAGCATCATACCGTGCACGTGCCGTGATCTTTGCCCAGGGGAAAAAGCCACGGAAACTCGGTGTGGAGGGAGAGGAGCGGTATATCGGCCGCGGCCTCTCGGTCTGCTCGACCTGCGACGGGCCACTCTTCAGGGATAAGGTGATTGCGGTCGTTGGAGGGGGCAACTCAGCCCTCCAGACCGCCATAGAGATGAGCGGGATCGCCCGCGAGGTGCACCTGATCGTGCGGAGCAGTATCAAGGCAGACGAGAGTTACCTCAAACAGTACCAGCAGAAGAAAAATATCATCACCTACGGCAACAGCGTCATCGCTCGCCTGCATGGCAACGGCATGATCACCGGCATCACCATCCGCGAACGGACTACGGGAAGAGAGACAGAACTGTCTCTCGACGGGGTATTCGCTGAGATAGGGTGGATCCCGAACACAGATTTCCTGGAAGGCATGGTTGAGATGAACGCTGAGAAAGAGATCATCATCGATATCGATTGCCATACGAGTGTACCGGGAATATTTGCGGCCGGGGACATCACGAACATCCGGACCAAGCAGATCATCACTGCGGCTGGCGAAGGGGCGAAAGCAGCGCTCGCAGCATATGACTATCTGGTCCGATGATGGAAGCAATCACTCCCCTTTTCTGAATACCACGATCCGGTTGGTGTTCGTCCCCGTGGTGTTGTTGCCGATACCCCAGATATGGGAAGTTTTCGTGAAGTGCTGGAGGTTCACCAGGACACCGAGGGATGAGAATCCGGCTGCGAGCCCGAGCGGGAGTACGTGTTCATCGAGTCGGAGCAGACCGCCGCGAACCTCACCGACTTCAAATGCGACGTGACCCCCCGGGACGGTGATCCGGAAGAGCTCACGAAAGGTTGCTGCCATCGCGTTGCACCATGTCTCAAGCGACCGGGTGACCGTGAGGTTTTCTTCAATCTCCCCGGCGTCTATCCCATTGAACCAGCACCGGAGCCAGTTGTCCTTCCCGTACTGGACGGTATCGAGAAAAGGAGGGGAGGTGACGGTCAGGCTGACGGAGTTGTCGGGAATCTGCGGAGTATCCCGTGAATCTCCGATCAGGAAGAGACCCTGCTCACCGGCATGTTTCATACGGTTCCTGTCCGCGGGCGTGATCTGCCTCGTCAGGGATCTGGTTTTTTTCCTGATGAGCTGCCGGACGTCCCGGTACGGGGGGACCTGGTTTTTCAGGTGGTTGATGCGAACCTGCCGCGCCGGGGACACGGCCTGGTTCGGAGGGAGGGTATAGACGGAGAAGAATCCCGGAGAATGCCCGGTGAGCCGGGTTGTCGCGACCATCCGGATCCAGGAGTCGATATGGTCCTCTGTCCCGTCTTCCTGGCGTGAAAGGAGGTAGTCCCGGAGCGAAACGATCTCAGCCTCAGTTCTCCTCTCATAGAACATGGAGAGGTCGATTGGTGCCGTTGCAGCAGGATCGAGGGGGATGGCTGCAAGACGTTGCGTCACCGCGTGTTCATCAGGGACAAAGAATCGTGGCCTCGTCAGGATGACAGAGAGCGGGTTGGCATCGTTTGCAGCCACCCTCCTCCCAAGCAACCCGGCCTCGATAACGGTCGTGCCCCTCCCCGAGAACGGGTCGTAGATGGTGTCACCTTCCGAAGTCACTGCGGTGATGAAGAACCGGGGGAGCTGAGGCTTGAAACAGGCCCGGTACGACACTTCATGCAGGGAGGAGGCCTTCCTCTGGGCAGCTGTCCAGAACTCTCCGTAGTATCGTCGTACGACCAATCCCCCGGGGTCATGCACATCACCGTACGGTGATGAACCGGGATGCCACTGATCTGCACGCTGGGATATCTCCGCGAGGTACGTGGTGAGGTCCATGCCTGTGTAGTCTGTATATACTGGTTGGCCGGCGGGATAATCAATCATGGCCCGGAAATGGACCGGATGCCTTATGGGGCACGGTTGCCAACGGTTCACCAGATGCGGGAATTCTTCCGGAAGCTGGTCCATATCACCTTTGGCCTCGGTATCGCCGCGCTCATCTGGTTCACCCCGGAAAGTACGTCGCTCCCGCTCCTGATGGCCGGCACCTTTGCCGGCATCATCTTCAGGGATGCCCTGGTGCGGGGTTACCGGATACCCCTGATATCCGACCTCATCGATAACCTTGAGCGGCAGAACGTACGCCCCGGAAAAGGAGCGCTGTACTTTGCCCTCAGCTCCCTCTTCTGCCTCATCATGTTCCCGAAAGGAGTTGTGGTCCCGGCAATCGTAACACTCTCTGTGCTCGATGGTGTTGCCACCCTGGTCGGCTACTACTACGGGAGGCACCCGGTTGTCGGGAAGAAAACGGCAGAGGGGTCACTGGCAGGGATCATTGCCGCGGTCGTCATCCTGCTCCCGTTTGTCCCCCTGGTACAGGCTGCAGGTGTCGCGCTCATCGCCGGTCTGGTAGAGCTCTTCTCACCCGTCGATGACAACCTCACGATCCCGGTTTTCGTCTGTGTCGCCCTCGTGCTGATGCCCCTGCTGTAATCATCCCGAAGGACACGAGCGGGCCTGAAGAACGGGATTCAGCCCCGCTCAGCACGATTGTGGTGAGGCTTTCTTCAGGTCCTTCTCGCGGTAGCCTTCCAGGAGCACCGTCGTGACATTCTTGACCGGCCTGTCGGTATGGGAAGCGATATGGAACTCGCAGAACGGGCAGGAGCTGACAACGATATCGGCACCCGACTTCTCGATCTCGGCCCTCCTGAGTTCACCGAGTGCTGCAGCCTCTTCGGGAATTCCGGACTTTACGCCCCCGCCCGAACCACAGCATATCGCCGGCATCTCGACGAGATCAACCACCTTGCTGATCAGCTCCCGGGGCTGGATCCTGATACCCTGCCCCCTGAGGAGATGACAGGGGTCATGGTAGACTGCCTTCAACGGGAGCCGTGCCGGTGGCTCGATCCCGGACCGGGTGAGTACCTCGTTGATATCCATGACCCTGAACGGGGTCTTGTAATCATTCTTCAGCGTTGAGCCACACCCCGCACACATCGTCATGACGGTATCGATATCCCGGAAGACAAACGCATTGATGTTCCGGCTCTTCAGGGTATCGAGGAAATCGATCTGGCCCGTCCGTATCAGGGGCGATCCGCAGCAGACCTGTTCCTTTGGGATGATGATCCGGATCCCGTTTCTCCGAAGCACTTCCATGGCATCGAGGGCAGTCTGCGGGAGCCGCTGGTTGTACATGCAGCCGACAAAGAACCCGACGGTCCCCTTCACCTCTCCATACGGTTCGATCACCTCGGGCACCTGCTCGAGGAAGGTGGTGTCAATCCGGGACACACTCCGACCGGTCTCCTGTACCATCCGGGCGACTTCCTGGTGCCTGGGGAGGGTGAACCCCTGCCTGTTCGCGAGTGCCCTCAGTTTCTCGATGGCTTTGCCGGGTATCTCGATCTCCTTGGGGCAGACCTTCCAGCAGGCCTGGCATGACGTGCAGGTAAAGAGCCCATCCCGGACCGCTTCCGTCACACGGTCGCCACAATCCCGGGGGTCGAGGGCGAGGCGCATATCCTCCCGCATCGCTGCAGGCCCGGCAAAATCGATCACCTTCAGCGCGGGGCATGCGGAGACGCAGGAGAGACATTCGATGCAGCTCCGCAGCGGTTTTATCGCCTCCACCTCCTCTGCAGTCGGCATCCGGACCTCTGTCCCGGGCACGAGAGAAGAGATCTCCCGGAGGTACGGCTCCATGTCCACGACGAGGTCTTTTACGACAGGCAGATCAAGGGGCTCGATAATAATCCCATCGCGTGCCTCTTCCGTGCAGGCGAGGACGGGCTGCCCGTTGACCCGCACCGCACAGCTCCCGCACTGCCCTGACCCGCAGCAGTACCGGTAGGAGAGGGTCGGGTCATGGTCGTCGTGGATGGCATGGAGCGCATGCAGCACCCGCGCACCTTCGTTGAGGCTGACACGGTATGTCTGGTAGTGCGGCGACTCATCATACCCGGGGTCGAACCGGAAGACCTGCACCGAGAGGTCTCTCATTCCGGTGCCTCCGTCTCGATTCCTTCACGCGATCGTGAGAGGAAGGTATGGCCGTACGGGGAGTGCTGTGCATCCCAGGTCTGGACGATGTCAGTCCGCACATGGGCGCCGCGGGACTCTTTCCGGAGGAGGGCTCCACGGACAACGAGGGAGGCGGTCACCAGCATGTTCTGGACGATGCAGCACTCGGCAAGGTTTGCCGCCGATGCCGCACGGGGCCGGAGCGTCTGGAGGTGGGTGATGATATTCCGGGTCTTTTCCAGGGCAGGGCCGGTCCTGAATATCCCGGCACCATCCCACATCGCTGTCCTGAGGGAGCGGATCACGGTCGCAGGTGAAACATCACCGTCATAAAAAGCAGCGAGCCGTGTCTCTTCCGCGCTGATGACTGCCTGGTCCGCCTCTTTCTGCCGTTCCTGCACCCTTCCTGCAGCCTCGCCGGCCCGCCTGCCGAACACCTGGGTATCGGCAAGGGCGTTTCCCCCAAGGCGGTTGGCACCGTGAACACCGCCCGTCACTTCCCCGCAGGCATAGAGGCCGGGAACCGTGGTCTTTGCGTCAGGGGAGATCCGGAGCCCGCCCATGATATGGTGGGCAGTCGGGGCGACCTCCATCGGCTCTTCCCTGATATCGACGCCGAACTTGAGGAACTGCTCGAGCATCACCGGGAGTCTGGTCTCGATCTGTTTCCTCTGGAGGTGGGTCACATCCAGGTAAACCCCTCCGTGCTCCGTCCCCCTGCCCTCGAGTATCTCGGTTGCAATCGCCCGTGAGACCACGTCCCGCGTGGACAATTCCATCCGCTCGGGATCATAGCGTCCCATGAACCGCTCGCCGCGTGAATTTTTCAGGATGCCCCCCTCACCGCGAACCGCCTCGGTGACGAGCCGGCCCCGGGCATCGTAGGGGTATACGGCACCGGTCGGGTGAAACTGCACCTGCTCCATGTCGATCAGCTCTGCACCCGCCTGGTAGCCGAGCGCATACCCGTCACCGGTCCCGCTTGAGGAATTGGTGGAGATATCATAGATGCGGGTTCCCCCGCCGGTCGCGAGCACCGTGGCATCAGCGAGTATGACCCGCATCTCACCGGACCTCTCGAGTCCGATAGCCCCGCTGACCCGCTCGCCGTCACGCATAAGGGCGGTAATGGTGACCTCGTTCTCCACCCTGGCGCCGGTCGCATCGAGCCGGTCAATGAGTGTTGCCATCATCTCATGGCCGGTACGGTCCCCGGCATAACAGGTGCGGGGAAACCGCTGGCCCCCGAACGGTCGCTGGGCCACCTCACAGGAGTCGGTCACGTCGAAGACCGCCCCCCATCGCAGGAGATCTGCCATCCGCTCCGGCGCTTCCCTCACCAGTGTCTGGACGAGGTCGCGATCATTCAGGTATGCCCCCCCCATCAGGGTATCCTCGAAATGAATATCGCAGGAGTCATTCTCCCGGAGCACAGCGTTGTACCCCCCCTCTGCCATTGTCGTACAGCCGCCCTTTCCGGCCAGGGTCTTCGAGACGAGGAGCGTATCCCCATACCCCGCTGCCTCTATCGCTGCACGGACACCTGCCCCGCCGCTTCCGATCACGAGCACATGCGCCGTGTCCACCACATCAGAACGCATCTTATTAGTACCTGCGTCATATAGTATCATAAAAAGATGCGAAGGACAGTGTGAGCCCGGATGAGACTTTTAATGAAATTTGGCGGCACTTCTGTGGCTGATGCAGCTACAGTCAGGAGGGTTACGGATATCATTGAGGAATACCACCAGGGAGGGCACGAACTTGCCGTGGTGGTATCTGCCCAGCGTGGGGTGACCGATCAGCTCATTGCTATCGCGACAGAGATAGCGGACAGCCGCAGTGCGGCAACCATTGAGCCCTTCATCCAGTCGCTGCGTATCCGCCACGTCAGTGTCCTTTCAGAAGTAGCACCGGATTATACCGATGAGATGGGGATCATGATCGAAGAGCAGCTCTGCGATCTCGATAATATCCTGAACGCCGTGCACAACCTGCGGGAACTGACTCCCCGCTCGCTCGATTACATCATCACCTATGGAGAACGTCTCAACTCGATCCTTGTATCTGCTGCATTCCGCCAGCGGGGCATCCCCTCGCTCGTTATGGACGGATGTGAAGCAGGCATCCTCACCACATCCGGCCACGGGGAGGCCATGGCACTCCCGGAGAGTGAGGTGAGGATCCGCAGCAGGGTCCAGCCACTCCTCACCGACACGGTCCCGGTCATCATGGGCTTCATGGGATGCACCGGAAGGGGTATTATCACTACCCTGGGGAGGAGCGGATCCGACTACTCAGCCGCAATCATCGGCGCAGGCATCGAAGCGGATGAGATATGGATCTGGACTGACGTGGACGGCATCATGACGTCAGACCCCCGGGTTATTCCCGATGCCCGGGTGATCGGGAGCATATCCTACCTCGAAGTTATGGAACTCTCGTTCTTCGGGGCAAAGGTGATGCACCCCCGGTCGATTGAACCGGCCATGAAGAAGAACATCATCGTCCGGGTCAAGAACACGCTGAATCCCACCCATCCCGGCACCACCATCGTGCGGGGTGAAAAACATGACAGCCGCGTGGTGAAAGCCCTCACGTACATCGACAAGGTGGCGCTGATCACCATCTGCGGCGCACAGATGATCGGGCGTCCGGGGGTGGCAAAGGCGATCTTCTCCGCCCTCGCAGATGCTGAGGTGAACGTGATGATGATCTCGCAGGGGTCAAGCGAAGCAAATATCTCCCTCATCATCGATGAGAGCCAGCTTGCGGTCGCCACCGATGCGCTGTCCGTCCTTGTAAAAGAGGGGCTCGTGCGGGAGGTCTCGTCGAACCGGGATGTCTGCGCTGTTGCCGTGATCGGGGCCGGAATGGCCGGTGCGAAAGGGACGGGGGGTCGGATCTTCACCGCGCTCGGAAATGGCGGGGTGAACGTGATGATGATCTCACAGGGGTCCTCCGAAGTGAATATCTCGTTTGTCGTCAGGCAGGCGGACGGGCCGAAGGCGGTCCGGATCCTGCACGACGAATACAGGTTATCCGAGGAGGACCATGCCTGAGCCCCACTCCTACCGGGATGCCGGGGTTGATATCGACCACGAGGCTGCAGGGATACGCGCACTCGTCCAGGCGATCACGTACCGGAGGAACGGCAGGTTCTCGATGATGGGCAGCGTCGGGCATTTTGCCGGCCTGATAGACGGGGGCGACGTCGCACTCGCCCTGACTGTCGATGGGGTGGGCACCAAGATGCTGGTTGCAGACCGGGCGGGTGACTGGCGGACTGTGGGGATCGACTGCATCGCCATGAATGTCAACGACCTCTACGTCATGAACATGGAACCGGTCGCTTTCGTTGATTACATAGCCACAGACGCTATCTCGGTCGAGAAGATGGCACAGATCGGGATGGGGTTAAACGAAGGGGCGCGGCTGGCCAATATCGATATTGTCGGGGGTGAGACTGCAACCCTCCGCGGCCTTGTGAACGGCCTCGACCTTGCCGGGACCTGTCTTGGCGTTCAGAAAAAGGACCGGATCATTACCGGGGAGCACATACAACCAGGAGACTGCATCATCGGGATACCCTCTTCCGGAATACACAGCAACGGGCTTACGCTTGCCCGCAGCGTTGTGGATGGGCAGGATGCCTGGGAGGAACGCCTCGGAAACGGGAGAACAGTCGGGCAGGAACTGCTGGTTCCCACGAGAATTTATTTGGAGATACTCCCGGTCTGCAGGAAAGCCCGGGTTTCAGGGATGTGCCATATCACCGGAGGAGGGCTGCTCAACCTCCTGCGCCTGACCCGCCATGGTTTCTCAATCGACCGCCCGCTCCCACCCCCGGAGATCTTCGGCTGGATCCGTGATGCAGGATCGGTCAGTGAGCACGAGATGTACCGCACGTTCAATATGGGCATGGGCTATGCGGTCATTGCCCCTGAGTCAGCCCTCACCGCTGTCGCCAGTATCATCCCCGATGCCCGTCAGGTCGGTGTGATAACAGAAGAACCGGGAATCCGGCTCTGTGGAGAGATCTTCCCGGTAACCGGTTAACGTTGCTCGTCAGGATCCTCTGCGAGAGCCTCGATCCTGCAGACCGTTGCACGGTCTGCGATGATTGCACTGTTCCCGGAGAGATCTTCAATAACAAGGGTTGCCGGGAGTTGCCCTTCCTGTATCCTGGCTATCGATTCTTTCAGGTTGTCTATTCGTTCTCGTTCCTCATCGCTCTCTGCCCACGAGCGCAGGTTTGAAAGGACACCATCTACCCGGACGAGCACCCCCTCTACGTTTGAGACAAAGCCTTCACAGGCAGGACCGGGATCGATCCTGACCCCCAGTTCGGGGATCATGATAGCTGCATTCATACTCCTGATCACCCGGACCATCATATCCTCCGGGTATTCGATCCGGAGCTCCCAGCGGGACGGTTCAGCATGTTTGAGGAGCTGCGTGTCCGCTAGGCGATAGCCACAGGACGGGCAGACCGTGGAGATAATCAGTATTTCGGAGAAAAAAGGGATTTCCTCAGTCTGGTACAGGTACTGTATCTCGGCTTGGCAGACAGGGCACGGACCCGGTAAAACCGTCCGCACCTATTCGACTCCGACGATTTTATCCCTCGAGATCTTCACCGAGTTCGGTGTGATGACCACGTACCGCTGGTCTCCAAGCCCGATAATATCCCCGTTCACATCCTTTGCCACTTCCTTGAGATCTTTGAGGACCCGTTCGTACATGACCTTGTCCATCTTGAGTCGTGAGATATCGGCGATCACGATGTTCCCGTTATAGATCTCGTCTTTTATCCGTGGGCTGTCCTTGATGTCTCCGACAGCAGCAATCTTCACATACATCGCAGGTGCGGATGCTTCTGCCTCTTCAAAGGCCTCGAGGTCCAGGTCCATATAATCGTCCTCAGTGGAAGGTGTTGACCTGCCCAGGAGCGAATCGAGAAACTTTACCATAGCAAAATTTGTCTTTTATTTTTTATTTAATAGTATCTGTTAAAAAAAAAGCTCTGGTGCCCCGCTTCAGGGTACGGGTGCAAATTCCCGGGAAGGATACGCACATCAGAACTCCACATTCCAGAGCTCGTCACCAACGTAGTGAATTGTTTTGACCATCTTGCCGGTTGTCCTCTCCCGGATCTCCGCCGCATCATAGAGTGCAATCCCGATAGCGAGGGGTTTTCCATGCCGTTCTTCCACCACCTGGACCGGCTGCTGTGCCCGGACATCATCGGTCACGGCAACGATTCCCGGCCGCATAATATCAGCCCCGTTCACCACGAACGGGACCGCGCCGGCATCAACGACAACCCGCCGTCCGGGAACAGGGTGTTCAAGGAGGCCCCGCAGGGTCGGGAATACCCCGTGTTCGGATTCCATGAGCTGGGGTTTCTTATCGATAAGATAGAGGGAAAACCCGGAGTTCGTGGTGAGGAGCTCCAACCGTTCGCTCCGGAAGAGTTCCGCCGATTCCCCTATCTGTGCACGCAGTGCCTCATAGAGGGTGACCGCCTGTGATTTCCGGATGCTGTGCCGTTTCCTTCCTGTTATCCTTGCCATCTCGTCCCCATGGTATCTCTCACCCTGCCATGAAAAAGCATTTCAGGCAGCGGGGCATACCCTGGATGCAGGAAGAAAGGTACTGCGCCTGGCCGGCACCTGCCTCTCGCCAAGTTTTAAGTATCTCTCTTGCGCACATATATTACTCCAAAGTGATGGAACACTGGGATCTCACATGACAAAGCGGCCGTTGGATATTTTGGATCAGGTGCTGAACCGGCAGCCAGTAATCGTCTCCCTCAAGGGCGGCAGGGAACTTCGGGGTGTACTGCAGGGATATGACGTCCATATGAACCTTGTACTGGACAAGGCAGAAGAGGTCGAGGGCGAACAGGTCCGGAGCGTCGGCACACTCATTGTCCGCGGCGACAATGTGATATATATTTCTCCATCCATGGAATAACCTGTGCGGAAGGTATGAAGCAATGTCAAAGGGCACTCCATCAATGGGAAAACGGTCAGGCACGGTCCATATTGCCTGCAGACGGTGTGGGAGCATCTCCTTCCACCTGCGGCACCGGACCTGCTCTGCCTGCGGGTTCGGGAAGAGCACGCGGATGAGAACGTACAACTGGATACACAAGAGACCAAAGATCCCTACCCATTAGAGAGCGATCATGTGCGGAATCGTTGGCATCAGGGATGCTGGCGGTATATCGTTCTCCCTCTATTATGCACTCTATGCGCTCCAGCACCGCGGACAGGAGAGCGCAGGGATCTCGAGCTTTGACGGCACACGACTCTACAAGTACAAGGGGCAGGGGCTCGTTGCCGAGGTGTTCGATCCCGCCATTCTCCGTGGTCTCGAGGGTAATGTCGGTATCGGCCATGTCCGGTATCCCACTACCGGGGCCAACAAACCAGAGAATGCCCAGCCGTTCAACTTTCTCTTCCGGAATCATATCATATCGATTGCCCACAACGGAAACCTCGTCAATGCGGATGAGCTGAGGGAAGAATATGAATCCCGCGGCCAGATCTTCTGCACCACAACCGATACCGAACTGATTGCCAAGGTGATCACGGACGAGATCTGCAGCTCGGGGTGCATTGAGGACGCGATACACCGGGTGATGCGGAACCTGCGGGGATCCTATTCCGTTGTGTTGATGATCGACGGGATCCTGTACGGGTTCCGCGACCCTCTCGGAATAAAACCCATGTGCATCGGGAAGACCGGCAAGGGGTTCATCATCGCATCCGAGAGTGTCGCAATCGATGCGCTCGGCGGAACCCTGCTGCGTGACGTGAAGCCCGGTGAACTGATCTGCATCGACGAGAGCGGGATGCGGAGTATGCAGATTGCCGTGGCCGACCGGCGTGCCCACTGTATTTTTGAGTATATCTATTTTGCACGGGCAGATGCGGTGCTTGACGGGGCGCTGGTCTACGATGTCCGGCGCAATATCGGGAGAAAACTCCATGAGGAGGCCCCGGTTGATGCAGACTCGATCTGTCCTGTCCCCGATTCGGGAACAGCGTACGCGATCGGCTATTCCCAGGCATCCCATATCCCGTTCGTTGAGAGCCTGATGAAGAACAGGTACATGGGGAGGACGTTCATCATGCCCTCCCAGACCGAACGCGAGCTGGCGGTCAGGATGAAACTGAACCCGATCAGGGAGCACCTCGCAGGAAAATCCGTGGTGCTCGTTGATGACAGTATCGTGCGCGGGACAACATCCCGCAGGATTATCGGCATCGTCCGCAATGCCGGGGCTGAAGCGGTACATGTCCGGATCGGGTCACCGGCAATCAGGGCGCCCTGCTACCTCGGTGTCGATCTCCCGACCCGGGAGGAGCTGATCGCAAACGAGCGGGATGACGAGGAGGTGCGGAAACGGATCACGGCAAACACGCTCCACCATATCTCCCTTGATGCCCTCGTGGAATCGATCGGGATCGAGAGAAAACACCTCTGCACAGGGTGCCTGACCGGGTGCTACCCGGTCTCCATCCGGGGAGAGTCCTCGCAGTCCCCGGGTGTGGACTTTCTCGACGGGACGTACCAGACCAAGCTCGAGGTTTTCGAGTAGACCCACTTTTTAATCGAAATCGCTGCACGTTTTTCATCTTTTTCGTCCCCGTACACTTGAACGGAGTTCACATGCAGCGAAATTGTGTATTAGATCCTCATTTCATGGGATCAGGAGAGAAAAGTAGCGAGGGATGGATTTGAACCATCGATCTACGGGTTATGAGCCCGTCGGGATATCCTGACTACCCCACCTCGCTTCGCAGGAGTATAACTATTGTTTACCGAGTGAGATATAGTTTACTCTGATCATTGCGGTTTTTTCTTGACATGCCAGCCCTGTCCATATACCTGAAAGGAGGGGAGGGGACAGGAATCCCGATCGCGCCCTGGCATGGGGGCGGAACGCATCAGAACCCGAGAACCGCCAGCAGGTACAGGATTCCAATGATCAGGATACCCACCCCGATCACAACGATCCACGGCCGGATCCCGAGAAGCTCCGGGATCGTCTCTGTTGGAAACACGCCACGGTTGAGGATCTTCTGGTCAAGCGCCGGGTAGAGCCGGGCAAAGATCCCGGCACCAACCGCGATCCCGGCCATGCCGATTGCGGCATCGAGCGCCCCTGATCCGACCGCCCCGGCAGCGGTCCCCGGGCAGTACCCGAGGATTGCAAACCCTGCACCAAAGATGAGCCCCCCGAGAACGGTCGCACCGACCGATCCCTTCCGGGCGTGGAGCCGGACGAGCCCGGTCGATTTCATGGTATAGACCCCGATCATACCGACGAGGACTGCAGAGAGCATCACCTGTACGACCGTGAAATCCGTGAGGAGGAGTTGACCGATGATCACCCCGTAGTCGGTCACCCCGCCCTTCTGGAGGAGAAATCCAAAGATGATGCCGGAGACGAGACCGAGCATGATCTGGGCTGTCCTGTTTGACCTGAGTTGTTCAAAGACCATGTTTCCCACCTCTCACAGGAACGAGAACCCGAATATCAGGCCGGCCACCAGAATTCCTCCGGCAAAGAAGCAGATTGCCGCAACCCAGCTCGCCACTGACAACTGAAGCGTCCCTGATATCCCGTGGCCGGATGTACACCCGCCTGCCCAGCGGGCTCCCAGCCCCATCAGGATCCCGCCGATAAGCGCAGTGGCAGACCGCAGGAGAGCATCCGTCCCGAACGCCTCAGCGAAGACGGGGGGCACGATCAGGACCCTGAAGGTGCCGGAGAGGTATGCAGAGAGAAATGCACCGATGAGCACCCCGATGACGAGCATCCACTGCCAGTCAACCGCCGGTATGTACTTCCGGTAGTACGGCATCGCTTCTGCCTTCCTGCGGGAGAGTGCAGATTCCACCATCCCTGCAGTGTTTGCGTATGCTGTTGAACATCCGAGCGGCCGGTCGGAGAAGAGGAAGGCGGTCCAGATCAGAACCCCGATTCCTGCTCCGACAATATAGGGCGACCATGACGCCATCATGAGCCATCCGATCATTGGGATACTCCCATGGATGAGGAAATGCTATATCCGCATATAACCCCTCGTATCAGGGAACAAACCCGGCACGCTGGTATGCGGTGAAGCCGCCGCCAAGATTGGAGATGTGGGTGAACCCATGCATCGCGAGGATGCTTGCCGCGATGCTCGCACGCTGACCCCCCCGGCACATGACGATATACTGCCGTGCCGGATCGAGCTCGGCATGCCGTGTTCTGAGATCATGCCACGGGATATGGAGAGAACCGGCCGCATGGCCTGCCTCCCACTCCTCACGTGACCGGACATCGATCAGAACTGCCCTGCCTGAATCTATCAGCGTGTGTGCGTCCTTCGCGAATATCACGGGAATTGTCCCAATCGGCAGCGCAGCCATGCCCCATGCGAGGAGTCCACCCTGGAGGAACCCGGGGACCGAGTCGAATCCGACCCGGTGCAGCTGGATCGCCGCCTCCTCCGCATGTCGCCGTTCGTCGACCACGAGGAAGATGTCCCGGTCGGGGGGGAGGATCCAGCCTGCCTGCGTGGCGAAGTTGCCAGCGAGATCGATGTGCCAGGCCCCCGGGATATGGAGTCCCGAGAATGCGGGATAGCTCCGGACATCGAGGAGAACCGTATCACGGCCATGGATCCGATCGAAGAAAGACTTCGGCTCGACCGGATCCGGTTTTGCGAGGTTCTCCATCAGCGCAGGCCCGGTGCGATTGATCTCTGAACAGCGGGCGAAGTGGTCCGGAGCGGCAGGCATATCTGAGGTGAGGGCATCCACGAACTCCCCGCGATCCTGTATCAGGAGGGCATAGTTGTACTTCTTCTCGTAGCCGACGGTACTGGTCCTCTTTGCCGCCATCGCCCGCCCGCAGAGGGATCCCATTCCATGGGCCGGATAGACCTCGCACTCGTCGGGGAGGGTCATTATCTTGGTATGCAGGTTATCAAAGAGGGATGACGCGAGCTCTGCCGCTCTTCCCGGGAAGAGGTCCGGCCGCCCGACGTCTCCGACGAAGAGGGTGTCGCCGGAAAAGAGGGCGACCGGTGTCTCGCCGCGGGAGGTATCGGCTGCAACGTAGCAGATGTGCTCCGGGGTATGTCCGGCAGTCTCGATAACAGAGAAACGGATATCCTCGAGATCTACCCTATCCCCCTCCCCGAGAGGGGTATGAGGGAATACGCATTTCCCGGATCGGGGTGCACAAATCTCTGCCCCGGTTGCCGCGGCAAGGTCGAGGTGGCCGGAAACGAAGTCCGCATGCAGGTGTGTCTCGAGGATATGCGTGATTAAAAGACCCATCTCCCGTGCTGCAGTGATATACCGGTCTATGTTTCGTTCCGGGTCAATGACGGCACAGGTCCTGTTCCCGGCAACGATGTAGGAACTGTGGGCAATGCCGGGGATGAAAAACTGCTGGATTATCATGTCCGTATCAGTCCATCTATCTGATGAAGAGGTAGATGAGGATTACGGCAAGGGCAAGGAAGATGACGGTCGTGACGCTCCCCGCCTTAAGGTAGTCGGTCGTGCGGTATCCGCCAGGGCCCATCAGGAGAGCATTGACCTGGTGAGTCGGGAGTATGAAGGAGTTGGATGCGCAGACCGCGACGAGGAGAGCGAGGGCCCGTGGCTCGATCCCGGTCCCTGCACCGGTCAGCATCACGAGAGGGACGAGCAGGACCGTGGCAGCAACATTCGAGATGATGAGGGAGAGGGCGGTTGCGAAGATGGCAACGGCACACATGATGACAAGGGGATGGGTCCCCGCAAGCGCCCCGGTGAGGGACCCGGCCAGCATCGCTGCCGCCCCGCTCTTCTCCATGGCGATCCCAAGCGGGATCAGCCCGCCGATGAGGGCAATGGTCTTCCACTCGACAGCACGGTATGCCTCGTCAATGGTGAGGACTCCGGAGAGGACCATTCCGGCCGCACCCGTGAGCAGTGCAATCGAGAGCGGGATGCCGGTGATGGTCAGACCGAGTGCAGCAGCGAAGAGCAGAACGGCGAGGTACGCCTTTCCGTGTCGCACGCTTTGCCCTTCAGGATGCGTGACCAGGAGCAGGTCCTGGTGGCCGGCAAAGAGCCGCAGGGTATCCCATGCGCCGAATGCCACGATCGTATCCCCCGCAGCGAGGGGTGTATTGGAGAAGTCGGCGCGGGTCTCGGTCTCTTTGCTCTGGTGAACGATCGGCTCGATTGCATAGGTCTGCCGGAACAGTATCTCCCGGGGAGTCTTTCCGATGATCGAGGCCTTGGGACGGACGATCAGCTCGGCAAATCCATACCCCCCGTCATCCAGGATCTCGCGCAGTCTGCCCGGCTCTCCGGATGGGATACAACCGGATTCCCCGATGAACCGCGCGAAATCCTCTTCGGTTCCAAGGAATGCAAGCTCTGTTCCGGGTTCGAGGCGGGTAAACCGTGACGGGGCGATGGTAATATCCGTCCTGGTGCGTATGGCGAGGAGATCAAGGCCGTAGGAGACTTTAAACGATGCTGCCTCACGGGTCTTTCCCGCATATGGTGATGATGAGGGGAGGATACAGGTCCTGATCGGGTGACCAATCCCCCAGATTTCAGCGATCGTGGGGCCGGCCATCCTCCCGCCACGCCGTGGGAGGATCGTGTCTCCGGCCAGGGCAAAGAGAGCGACCCCTGCGATAAGGATGGGAAGACCCACCGGTGTGACGGCAAAGAAAGAGAATGGCACTGCCCGGGCCTGGATGAGCAGGTCGTTTAAGACAATCAGCGGGCCCGATGCAATCATCGTCAGGCTTCCCCCAAGGATAGCCGCGAACCCCATCGGCATCATCAGACGTGAGACGGGGATCCGGGTCTTCCTCCCGATCCTCTGCACTGCAGGGAGGAAGAGAGCGGCAACCCCGATGGTCTGCATCACCGATGAGGTGAGGCCGGCCGTCATCATGGTGGTGGCGTTCACCCGGCGCTCACTGGTCCCGGCATACCTGACGATGGTATTGGCGATACGCGACGTGACCCCTGTCCGCTCGATCCCGTAGCCGAGGATCATCACGGATACCATGGCGATGACGGCGTTGGAAGCAAATCCTGAAACCGCCTCCATCGGGCTTATGACCCCAAGCCAGGCAAGGGAGAGGCTTGCAAGGATCGCAACGAGATCGATCCGGATCCGGTCGCTCACAAAGAGGATTACCGTTCCCGCGAGGACGACGCCGACGATGAGGATGCTGGTGTCCATAAGAAGCCACGAGGCAGGTTTGGCCCAGGAGCGCAAAAAAGATTCGCTTCCCCCCCTGAATGGTCAGGGTACTTTGTCATCCGGATGCCACTGGCCATTCCGGGCGATACGGCAGGGAACAGGAACTCCCGGGAACCACCCGCATCAGGGATGCCCATGATTGCAGGGGCGGGCCGATCTTCGCCCGGACAACCCCCATCCGGCGGGTGGCGGAGTTCCCCTGCCCCGCGTCCTCCTTCCCGGTCCTCCCTGCACGTCAGCACCAGGGCGGGCATACAGCGGGAGAGTACCACCTGTTCCATCGAAAAGGTGAAGGATAACTCTCTGCAATCCAGGGGCTCCGGATTGCAGGGATCGTACCCTCCGGGAGAACCGATGCCTGGCCCCGGTCGCAGGTACAGGTCCTCTCTGCCATACAGCGTCCCCAGTTCCATCCCCCACATCTGCCGGGG
>ENA-ORXD01001460-ORXD01001460.1-sediment-metagenome-genome-assembly--contig:-NODE-1460-length-19582-cov-10.777749_pt1 | contig 19582 bp, 15 predicted proteins | sample MGYA00237862_ERZ511471 | MGnify/ENA metagenome assembly ERZ511471
GGCACCCGCTGTTCCCTGGGTAACTACGAGTCGAAATACCGGGTTTTGAGACAGCCTCTGCCGCTCGCGGTACCTCCACGTTGTCAACCGGTGGATCGTGCACATATCTCAGGCGCTGGGCCGATCAACGAACGACTGGTTGGACGAGTGAATTCCAGATACTTTCATCAATCAATGGGTTCCGGCTACGCTGGGTTGGAGATTACGAGCACGATCACGATTACGAATTACAAGCACGAAATCCGATGTCCGATGTCCGAAGTCCGAAATCCGCGTTACGTGAACGAGCCTCGAGTCTCGAGCCTCTAGCCTCGATTACGATTACGAATCACGATTACGAATTACGAGCACGAATTACAAACGGGTGGATTCTACCGCGCGGCTAGCTTCTCCACAATGCCCGGCAGCGCTGCCACGGCATCGCCGAGCCGCGCCGGGTTCTTGCCGCCGGCCTCGGCCATGGCGGGACGGCCGCCGCCGCTCCCCTCCACGATCGCGGCCAGGTCCTGGGCGAGCTGGCGCGCCGGCAGGCGCTTCGCCTCGCCCTCCGACACCATGATCACCAGCGCCGCCTTGCCGTCGATCTCGGCGCCGAGGGCCACCACCGCCCGCTCGAAGCGGCGGAGCAGCTGGTCGGTCAGCGACCGCAGCGCGTTGCGGTCCACGTCGGTGATCACGCCGGCCGCCACGGCGACGCCGGCCACGGTCTCGGCCCGGGCGGCGATGTCGCCGACGATCCCGGACGCCAGGCGCAGCCGCAGGCGCTCCAGCTCCTTCTGATGGCGGTGGAGGGTCTCCTGCAGCTCCTCGATGTGGGCGGGCAGCTGGTCCGCTTCCACTTTCAGCGCGCGGTGGAGCCGGCCCAGGAGCTGCTCGCTCTCGGCGAACCGCCGGTAGGCGTTGGGGCCGGCGACGGCCTCGATGCGCCGCACGCCCGAGGCGATGCTGCTCTCGGCAAGGATCTTGACCACGCCCATCTGGCCGGTGCGCTCCAGGTGGGTGCCGCCGCAGAGCTCACGGCTGAACCCTTCCACGGCGATGACGCGAACCGTCTCCTGGTACTTTTCCCCGAACAGGGCCATGGCGCCGCTGGCCACCGCCTCGTCGATGGCCATCACGCTGGTCCGGACCGGCCGGTCCCGCCAGATCTGCTCGTTGGCCTCGGCTTCGATGGCCGCCAGCTCGCTCGGGCTCACCGCCGTGTAGTGACTGAAGTCGAACCGCAGCCGGTCGGGAGCCACCAGCGACCCCGCCTGCTTCACGTGCTCGCCGAGCACGTCGCGGAGCGCCGCGTGCAGCAGGTGGGTGGCGGTGTGGTTGCAGGCGGTGGCGAACCGGCGGTCGGCATCCACCGCGGCGGAGACCGTCTCGCCGGGGCGCAGCGCGCCCTGCAGCAGCCGCACCCGGTGCAGGATGACGCCGCCCACCGGCGTCTGCACGTCCTGCACGCGGGCGGTCCCGGTCGCGGTTCGGAGGAAGCCCTGGTCGGCCACCTGGCCGCCGGACTCGGCGTAGAACGGCGTGCGGTCGAGCTGCACGTCCCCCTCTTGCCCTTCAATCAGCTCATCGATCCGCTCGCCGTCCCGCAACAGCGCCACGACGCGGGCGTCGTCGAGCTGCGTCGTCTCGTAGCCGAGGAACACGGCGGGGTTCGTCTCCGCCAGGTCGCGGATGGCGGGCGGAACCGATTTCTGCGCCTCACCCTTCCAACTGGCCCGGGCGCGTTCTTTCTGGCGGGCGAGTTCCGCGGCGAACCCGTCCATGTCGAGGCGCCAGCCCCGTTCCTCGGCGATCTCGGCCAGGAGATCGGTGGGGAAGCCGAAGGTGTCGTAAAGCTTGAAGATGTCCGCTCCGCCGATGGTCACCGCAGCGCCGTTTCGTCCCGCCACCATTTCATCCAGCTTTTTCAGCCCGAAGTCCAAGGTGGAGGAAAATTTCTCCTCCTCGGCCCGCACCACCCGGGCGATGTGATCGCGGCGGCTGACCAGCTCGTCGTAGACGTCGCCCATCCGGTCGGTCACCGTGCCCGCGAGCCGGTGCATGAACGGTTCGTGCAGGCCCAGCATCCGCCCGTGGCGGATGGCCCGCCGCAGGATCTTGCGCAGCACGTAGCCCCGGCCCTCGTTCGAGGGCAGGACGCCGTCGGCCACCAGAAAGGCCCCGGCCCGGCTGTGGTCGGCGATGATCCGGAGCGACAGGTCGGCCCTGGCGTCCGCGCCGTACCGCACCCCGGCGATCTCCTCGGTCTCGCGGATCAGCGGCATGAACAGATCGGTGTCGTAGTTGGAATACTTCCCCTGGAGCACCGCCGTGAGCCGCTCCAGCCCCATGCCGGTGTCGATGGACGGCGCGGGCAGCGGATGCATCGTCCCGGCCGCGTCGCGTTCGTACTGCATGAAGACCAGGTTCCAGATCTCCAGGTAGCGGCCGCAGTCGCAGGTGGGCCCGCAGTCGGCGTGGCCGGCGGGGCTCGCGCCCAGGTCGTAGAGGATCTCGGAGCAGGGCCCGCACGGGCCGGTGTCGCCCATGGCCCAGAAGTTGTCTTTCTCGCCGAAGCGGAGGATCCGCTCCGCCGGCAGGCCGGTGATGCGGCGCCACAGGCCGTCGGCCTCGTCGTCCGCCTCGAAGATGGTGGGATAGAGCCGGGCGGGATCGAGCCCGTAGATCGTCGTGACCAGCTCCCAGGCGAACTCGATGGCCTCCGCCTTGAAGTAGTCGCCGAACGAGAAGTTGCCCAGCATCTCGAAGAACGTGTGGTGCCGGGCGGTCCGGCCCACGTTCTCCAGGTCGTTGTGCTTGCCGCCGGCGCGCATGCACTTCTGGCAGGAGGCGGCCCGGGTGTAGTCGCGGCGCTCCTTGCCCAGGAAGGTGTTTTTGAACTGGTTCATCCCGGCGTTGGTGAAAAGCAGCGTCGGGTCCCCCTCCGGCACCAGCGCGGAGCTGCGCACCAGGCGGTGGCCGCGGGATTCGAAATATTTCAGGAAGCTCTGGCGGATCTCGTTACCGGTCATCGGTGTCGTCCTCTGCGGGAAGTTCGATTGCGGCCAGCCGCTCCCGGATCCGCTCGAAGTCGAACCCGCGGCGGGCCAGATAGGTTTCCAGCCGTTTCAGGTCGGCGACGCGGCGGGGCGGTCCGGCGAGGCGCTGCCACTTGGCCACGGCCTGCTCCAGCACCTCCGCTTCGGGGTGTTCCGCCATCGTCGCGGCCAGGACGCGCTCGGCCACCGCCGCGTCCACGCCGCGCCCCACCAGCTCGTGCCGGATGCGGTGAGGACCCCAGTGCCGCTCGACGGTCCAGGCGCGGGCGCACAGGCCGGCCCAGTGAAAGTCATTAAGATAGTTTAAGGCCTTGAGTTTGTCTATGACTTTTTCAACGGCCGCGGCGTCGGCCGACCGCCGCAGGAGGCGCTCCCGCAGGGCTTTTTCCGGATACCCTTTGCGGGCCAGCAGGCGCACCGCGTACTGGAGGAGGCGGGTGTCGTCCGGAGGCATCAGAGGTTCTGCATGCGCTCCATTTCCTTCTCCATCTCCTCCTGGGCGCTGTCGGCGGTGGAGTAGATGCCCTGGACCCGGAGCTTGAACTCGTCCGGATTGGAGGCATACCCCAAGGCGTCCTCGTAGGAGATGAACCCCCGTTTGTAGAAGCCGAAAATGGACTGGTCGAACGTCTGCATGCTGTACTGGCTGGTGCCGCTGGCGATGGCGGTCTTGATGAATTTGGTCTTGGTCGGATCGTTGATGCAGTTGCGCACGAACTCGGTCACGACGAGCACCTCAATGGCCGGCACGCGACCCTTGCCGTCGGAGCGCCGCAGCAGGCGCATGGAGACGACCGCCCGGAGCAGCGACGCCAGCTGGATGCGGATGTTGTTCTGGTGGTGGGGCGGGAACACGGCGATGATGCGGTTGATGGTCTCGGTGGCATCCAGGGTGTGCAGGGTCGAGAAGACCACGTGGCCGGTCTCGGCGGCGAGCAGCGCCGTCTCGATGGTCTCGCGGTCGCGCATTTCGCCGACCAGGATCACGTCCGGGTCCTGGCGCAGGGAGCTGCGCAGCGCGTCGGCAAAACTCTTGGTGTCGACGTTGACCTCGCGCTGGGAGATGATGCACTTCTTGTCGCGGTGCAGGAACTCGATGGGGTCCTCGATGGTGACGATGTGGTTGGTCTCATTCTCGTTGACATAGTCGATCATCGTGGCCAGCGACGTAGACTTGCCGCTACCGGTGGTTCCGGTGACCAGAATCAGGCCGCGGGGGATCAGGGCGATCCGCTTGAGCACTTCAGGCAGGTTCAGCTCGTCGAATGTCTTGATGTTGGCGGGGATGACGCGGAAGACCAGCGAGACCGTGCCCCGCTGCTGGAAGACGTTCACGCGGAACCGGCCCAGGGCCTTGACGCCGTAGGCCAGGTCGAGTTCGGAATTCTCCTTGAAATACAGCTTCTGGCGATTGTTCATGATGCCAAAAGCCATGAGGAGCGTGTCCTCTTTCGTGAGCTTCTTGAAGTCGATGAGCGGCACCAGCTCGCCATTGACCCGGACGTGGGGGAACGAACCCGCTTTGAGGTGAAGGTCCGACGCCCCCTTCGCCACGGCGATCTTCAGCAGGTCATCTACTTTCATGATGTTGCCCCGATTTACAGATTGGTTTTATCTTAATCCAGCCCCCCGGAGGTGTCAAGATATTGTGTCGGCGCTGACAGGACCGCCATTTACAGCCCGGCCGGACCGTGGTATAAAAAGCGCTCGACGCCGCCGGACACTCCCGGCCAGCGCGACGGAGGCCGCTTATCCCAGCCGATTTAGTCCCCCCACCTGATCCGCGTGCCGCTGCTCCGTTCGGGTTTCCCGGCGACGGTCCGCTCGTGCTGGCACCCATGGCGGAAGTGAGCCACGCCGCCTTCCGGATGCTGCTCCGGCGCCTCGGCGGCTGCGACGTGTATTTCACGGAGATGCTCTCCGCCGGCCGGCTGGTCCGCGAGCCGGCGCACCGGTCGGTCTTCCTAATCCAGGATCCGGCCGAGACGGGGCTCGTCCACCAGATCGTCGGCGGCGATCCCGAGCTGATGGGCCGCGCCGTCGCCCTGCTCGAATCGCGGGGCGTGACGCGGGTGGACCTGAACATGGGCTGCTCGGCGCCACAGCTCATCGCCAAGGGCCAGGGTGTCGCCCTGATGCGCGACCCGGACCGGGCGCGCGCCGTTGTGGCGGCCGTCCGGCACTCGTTCGGCGGCCACCTGAGCGTCAAGATCCGCCTGGGCTGGGCGGAGCACGCCGCCGGCCTGCCGGATTTCTGCCGGATGCTGGGGGCGGAGGGCGTGCAGACCGTGACCGTCCACCCGCGCTGGCAGCACGAAAAGTTCAAGGGGCGCGCCCGGTGGGACTATGTCGCCCGGGTGCGCCAGTGGGCCGGCGTGCCGGTGGTGGGGAACGGCGACGTCCTGACCGCCGAAGACGCCCGCCGCCTCAGGGCGGAGACCGGCTGCGACGGCGTGATGATCGGCCGCGGGGCCGCCATGCGGCCGGGACTGTTCCGGGAGATCGCCGACCCGGCGGCCCCGCCGGTCGACCCGGCCTCGATCCTCGAAGCGTTCATCGCGTTGCTGGAGCGTTACCTGCCGCCGGAACGGCGCCTCTCGCGACTGAAGATCTTCACTCACTGGCTGGCCCAGCCGCTGGCCTTCGGCCATAGTCTCCGCACGCGGGTTCAGTCCGCCGGCAGTCTGGCGGAGGCCCGCGACCGGATCGCCGCGTTCTTCGCCGCCTGTCCCGCCGACGCGACCGCCGGCACCGCTCCGCCCGGCCCGCCTTGAATCTCCTTTACAGCCGCCGGCAATTCTCCTATATTGAACCTTCATCGGTCAGAGCCAGCCCGCCGCGCGGAGCCCGCCGCCGTTGCGGGTGGCCGCACAACCGGCGGAGTTGCCGGCGCCGATTCCGCCCCGAGGAGATCTCATGAAGCCACGCTCCGTCATCGCCATTTACCCCGGCTCGTTTGATCCGGTCACCAACGGCCACGTGGACATCATCCAGCGCAGCCTGGAGGTGTTCGACACCGTCATCCCCGCCATCCTGATCAACGCCGACAAGACCGCCCTGTTCACGCCGGAGGAGCGACTGGAAATGCTCCGGCAGGCCGTTCGCGGACTGAATGGCCACGTGGAACCCATCCATTTCAGCGGCCTCCTCGTGGACGCGGCGCGCCAGCACGGCGCCACCGTCATCATCCGCGGCATCCGGGCCGTATCAGACTACGAGTACGAGCTCCAGATGGCCCTCATGAACCGCAAGCTGGCGCCGGAGATCGAAACCCTCTTCCTGGTGCCGGCGTTCAAGTACTCCTTCCTGAGCTCCCGGCTGGTCAAGGAGGTGTACGCCCAGGGCGGGTCCCTGAAGGACCTGGTGCCCGAACTCGTCGACACCATGATGCTCAAAAAGTACGCCCGCTGAGTCCGCCCCGGAGCGCCCCATGCAAATTCCCGTCCCCCACGTCTTCAAGCGGTACGACATCCGCGGCATCGCCGGCGAGGAGCTGACGCCGGAGCTGGCGACCGCCATCGGCCGCGCCACCGGTACTTTCCTGCGGCGTCGCGGCAAATCCGACGTCGTGGTGGGTCGCGACGGCCGCCTGAGCGGGCCCGAGTACGCGGCCCGTCTCATCGACGGCCTGCGGGCGGCCGGCGTCCGGGTGCTGGACCTGGGCATCTGTCCCACGCCGGTCATGTATTTCGCCATCCACCATTTCGGCGCCGGCGGCGGCGTCGCCGTGACCGCCAGCCACAACCCGCCCGAGTACAACGGCTTCAAGATCAACTGCGGACCGGACTCCCTGTACGATGACGACATCCAGGAGATCCGCCGGCTCATCGAAGCGGAGGATTACGAAACGGGCGACGCGCCGGTGGAACGCCGCCCGGTGATTCCCGACTATGCCGCCGCCCTGCGACGGCAGTTCGGCGCGCTCGCCAGCCGACCCAAGGTGGTGGTGGACGCCGGCAACGGCACCGCCGCCCTCGTGGCGCCGGACCTGCTGCGCGGCCTCAAGTGCCGCGTCGTCGAACTTTACTGCACGGTGGACGGGCGGTTTCCCAACCACGAGGCCGACCCCACCGTGGCGGACAACCTGGCGGACATGATCCGCGTGGTCCGAGAGCAGTCGGCGGATCTCGGCATCGCCTTCGACGGCGACGGGGACCGCCTCGGCGTCGTGGACGAGACGGGCGCGATCCTCCACGGCGACCAGCTCCTGCTCCTTTATGCCCGGCAGGTCCTGGCCGACCGGCCGGGCGCCACGGTGATCTCCGAGGTCAAGTCGTCGCAGGTCCTGTACGACGAGATCGCGCGCGCCGGCGGCCGCCCGTTGATGTGGAAGACCGGCCATTCCCTCATCAAGGCCAAGATGAAGGAAACGGGCGCGGCGCTGGCCGGCGAGATGAGCGGCCACATGTTTTTCGCCGACCGTTACTACGGTTTCGACGACGCCATCTACGCCGCCTGCCGCCTGCTGGAGCTCCTGGACGCCGCCGGGCGGCCGCTCAGCCGCCTGCTGGCCGACCTGCCCGGAACCGTGAACACCCCCGAGCTCCGGCATCCGTGCCCGGAGCCGTACAAGGCGCCGCTGGTGCAGGCGGTGCTGGACCACTTCCGGCGCGACCGCGAGGTGATCGACATCGACGGCGTGCGGGTCCGCTTCCCGGGCGGCTGGGGTCTGGTCCGGGCCTCTAACACCCAGCCCATCCTGGTGCTGCGTTTCGAGGCGGACACGTCCGACCGACTGCAGGCCATCCAGGACGAGGTCATGGGCGTCATCCGGAAATACCAGCGCGAGATCGTGCCGTCATGAGCATCCTCGAGATCCCCTTCTTCAAGAGCCAGGGCCTCGGCAACGATTTTCTCCTGCTCCGCGAGGAGCACCTGGGCGGGCTCAGCCTGCCCCTGCCCGAGCTGGCGGAAAAGATCTGCTCGCGGAAATTCGGCGTGGGCGCCGACGGGGTAATCGTCTGGACGCCGGAGGCGGCGGACGGGCCGTTCGCGGCCCGCATCTTCAACGCCGACGGCTCGGAGGCCGAGTCGTCCGGCAACGGGATCCGCTGCCTCGCCGCGGCGCTCTGCCATGCGGGGATCGCGTGCGGCGAGCGCCTGTCGATCCGGACGCCCGGCGGCCTCAAGCAGCTCACCGTGCTCAGTCGGGACAGCAACGTGTACACGTTCCGCACGGATCTCGGCCCCGCCACCTTCGATCCGGCGGCGATTCCGCTGGCGCTGCCCGGGCCGGCCGGCCCCCCGCCGCTGCGCCTCCGGCTGGAGGTCGGCGACGCAACCTATGAAGCCACGCCGCTGGCCGTGGGCAATCCGCACTGCGTGGTCCGGGTGGACCGGCTCGATTTCAACGCCCTGTACGCGACCGGCCCGCTGTTGGAGCGCCATCCCATCTTTCCGGCGCGGGCCAACGTGGAGTTCGTCCGGGTCGTGGATTCCGCCACCATCGAAATCGCCATCTGGGAGCGCGGCGTCGGCCACACCCTGTCGTCGGGCACCGGCAGCGCCGCCGCCGCCGTCGCAGCCATCGCCAACGGCTGGACCGGCAGTCCGGTTCTGGTGCATATGGAGGGGGGCGAAACCCGCGTGAGCTGGGACCGTACCGGCCACGTCATCCAGGACGGGCAGGCCCAGTTCGTGTTCCACGGGCTGATCGAATCGCACGCCCTGAAATACTGATCTTCGTTCGGGGACATCATGCCGGCACTCCGCCTGTCCGTCATCTGCATCCGGCCCCAGGGGAGCGCCAACGTCGGCGCCATCGCGCGGGTCATGGCCAATTTCGGTCTGGATGATCTGTACCTGGTGGCGCCCGAGTGCCCCATCGACGCGCAGTCCTACCGGATGGCCTGCCACGGCGACGGCGTGTTGCGGCGCGCCCGCGTCGTGGACGCGCTGGAGCCCCTCCTCCCGTCCTTCCGCGGCCTCATCGGCACCTGCGGCCGGATCGATTCCAGCGCCTTCGGCACGCCGCTGAGCCCGGCGGCGGCCGCCGCCGCGGTGCGCCCGCCGGCCGTTCGGGACCCGCTGGCCGTGGTGCTCGGCCCCGAGGATCACGGCCTGTCCAACGAGGAGCTGAAGCTCTGCCGGTGGATCGTGCGCATCCCCACGGCGTCGCGTTACGCCTCGCTGAACATCGCCCAGGCAGCCGCTATCCTGCTGTACGAACTGTGCGCCCGCCCCGGCAGCGAGGCGCCGGCCGCCCCCCGTTTCCGGCCCGCCACCGACGCCGAGATGGAGGCGTTCTACCGCCACCTCCGCGAATTGCTGCTGGACGTGGGCTTCCTGCACGCCGACAATCCGGAGCGGATCATGTTCACGCTGCGGCGGCTGCTGGGACGGAGCGGACCGGACCGCCGGGAGCTGAAAATCCTGCGGGGGATCGTGCGGCAAGCCGCGTGGGCGCTGGGACAGGCCGGCTGGCGGGGCCGCCGCCGGGGCGGCCCGGACGCGGACGGAATCAGACCGGATCGAACTTGATGTCGCGCAGGTTGAGCTGGAGGTTGCTCACCCCGTTGTACTCGTTGAGCTGGATGTTGTAGGCCACCGAGATCTGCTTCTGGTAGATCAGCCGCTCGAACAGTTCCCCCTTCTTCCACCAGACCGCGTCGAAATTCTGCAGGACGTTGCCCACCTTGATCTTCAGGTGCTTGTCCTTCAGCAGCCAGGGGCCGGAGTAAACCTTGACATTCGTCGAGGCGAAGACGGGAATGGGATTCCCCTCGCCGAACGGGGCCAGTTCGTTGATCTCGTCAAGCAGCTTGAAGCTGATCTGGTTCAAATCCAGGTAGGTGTCCACGTTGAGCTCGGGGATGAGCTCTTCGGGTCCGAGCGTCCGGGCGGCGTGGGCGTTGATCGCCACGCGGAACCGTTCCACGTCGTCGCTGTTGAGCGTCAGTCCCGCGGCCAGGGCGTGGCCGCCGAACTTGATGAGGTGGCAGTCGCAATCCTGGAGGGCCTGCAGGAGGTTGAATTTCGAGGTGGAGCGGCCGGAACCGTGGGCCTCGCCGTTTTCCAGCGACAGGACGATGGTGGGCCGGTGGAACCGCTCCATGATCCGGGAGGCGACGATGCCGATGACGCCGCGATGCCAGTTTTCGCCGCCGAGAACCAGCACGGTCTGGTCGAAGATATCCGGGCGGGCGAGGGTCAGCTCCTCGATTTCGTCCAGGATGACTTTCTCCTCCTGCTGGCGCAGGACGTTCTTCCGGTTCATGTCGCTGACGATCTGTCGGACGAACTCGGGATCGGCCGAATCGAACAGGTCCACCGCGGCGTTGGATCCGCCCATGCGGCCCACCGCGTTGATCCGGGGGGCGACCTTGAAGGCGAGATCGATGCAGGTGATGTCTTTGCCGCGGACGCCCGCCATTTCCATGAGCGTCTTCAAGCCGATGTTGCCGGGGTTGTCCAGCGCCTGCAGGCCGTACTTGACGATGATGCGGTTCTCGTCGGACAACGACACCAGATCGGCCACCGTGCCGATAGCCACGAAATTGAGAAACTGGTGGGCCTGAGCTTCACGGCCGTCCTCGCGAAGCAGCGCCTGGCAGAGCTTGAACACCACCCCCACGCCGGCGAGGTTCTTGTCGGGATAGGGGCAGTCTTCCTGGCGGGGGTTGAGAATGGAGTAGGCCGGCGGCAGCGCGTCGCTGGGCAGGTGATGGTCCGTCACGATGAGATCCAGCCCGATCTCCCGGGTGAACTCGGCCACCTCGATGGCCCGGATGCCGCAATCGACGCTGATCACCAGGGAGTAGCCCTGATGCTTGAACTCTTCGATGGCCTCTTTCTTCAGTCCGTATCCGTCGGTGAGGCGCCGGGGAATATAGAAGCCGCACACGCCGCCCATCAACTGGATCGTCTTCTTCAGCACCACGATGGACGTGACGCCGTCGACGTCAAAGTCTCCGTAGATCAGGATGTTTTCCCGCTGGTGGATGGCCCGCATGATGCGGTCCACCGTCCGCCGCATGTCCTTCATCAGGTACGGATCGTACAGGTCGCCGAGCGTCGAGTGCAGAAAGGCGTAGGCGGCTTCGGGTTCCTGGAGGCCCCGGTTAACCAGCAGATGCGCCTGCAGGTGGGAAATTTTCAGCTCCTCGACCAGCTGGTCGATACCCGCTTCCTGGACTGTTTGGACAATCCATTTTTTTTCGGAGGTTGAGCTGCTTCGGTTCGAGTGCTTTTGAGTCAAAGAGGATTATACCACGCCGCATCGGCGCGGAACAATACATAATCTTGAAGAATTATCCAAATTTTTGGAAAGGTTGCAGTTTTTTACTTCCGGACACTGGTGGGAAAACGGATTACCGGATCTTCCGGCTGATCACCTGGAGCCAACGGATGTACGATTCACGGTATTTGCTGACGAAGGCCTCGTATTCTTCCTGTGTGGCGAATCCGTTGTCTGCATAGGTTTTGTTCAAATAGCGGACCTTGTCGTTCTCCTGGATGAAATCGCCGGAACCGGATTCGATCTCCATGCTGTTCAGACCGAAGTCGAAAATCAGCGAGTAGCTGTTCCCGCGCATCATGCTCAGGTCTTTGTACACCTTGCGGTAATCTTTCTTGGCAAGTTCCTCATCGATGAATGACACGTTGTCGGAAGCGGCCTTGCAGTGGATGACGATGAGCGCCATCCCCTTGATATGCTGGACGCCGACGTAGGTTCCCGCCGCGCCCGGGACAGCGGTGGCAAAGTACACGATGCTCTTTTGCTCCAGCTCGTTCTTGAGCTGATCGATCGCCGCCTTGTCATTCTGGGCGGTGACACAGAGGACCGACGCGACGAGCATCAGCACGATGGCGGAACCGCGCACCATTTGTTTCATGGATACCACCTCGCCAATAATTCGGATAAACGCTTTCATTGTACTCGCCGCCTCCTGTCATTTCAACCCGCTATCTGCACTTCTCAAAGATGCCGGTACCGGCCGTTGATCGGCCCGGATCGCTCCACTCACCACTAATAAAGATGGATGCCACCTGCCCGAGTTTCACCCCGCAGCCGCCCGCCGGACGCCTTAATGGTATCGCCGGCCGGCCTCAAGCCGGCAGCCAGTAATGCGTATCTGCTCGGATCAGGATTGTTCAGGTGGGAAGGCAACCGTATGTTTCCGCGGCCGCACGTGCAGAGAGCGCCAGCGCGATTCCGCCGGAAGAAAAGGTCAGATGGTGTCGGCAACGTCAACCTTCCACGATCCAGTCTCAGCCCTCAGCTTGACAGGTAACCTTTTGATTTGAAATGTAATAACGTTTCCCGATATCCGGCGGCGCAAGATTAGAAAGGAGTCGATTTTCTCCTCGGATTTCCTTGCACTGAACGAGGGAAACAGGTTTGAAATTCTGCCGGTCACCGTAATCGCGTTCAAACTTCCCCTTCTTGGCCGATGGTCTAACTCGGTTTGATCGCATACCCCATGGCCCGATAGCCGCGCTGGCGCTTGTTCCACATCCGGGCAAGTTGCGGCTGATCGGTCTCGGCGTAATCGTAGATGCGCACATCCTGCTTGTCGGCATGCTCCCGGTGCAGACGTCCGGCGTATTGCTGCAAGGTTCCTTTCCAGGAGATCGGCATGGCCAGCACCAGGGTATCGAGCGGCGGATGGTCAAAACCTTCGCCGATCAGGCGTCCGGTGGCGAGCAGAACCCTGGGCGCAGATTCTTCCAACGCTTCCAGCTCAGCAAAGACCGCCGTTCGCTGTTTCCTCGCCAAGCGGCCATGGAGGACGAAGCAGTGTTCGATCTCATTCTCAAGCGCTTCCCGCAACAGCGGCAGATGATCCGTCCGCTCGGTGAGCACCAGTACCTTTCGCCCTTCCCTGTAGGCGGCCAGCACATCCCCGGCGATAAACCGGTTGCGGGTCGCATCGTTGGCAAGGATGCGAAATACATCCTGAATCGGCGAATCCGGCGGAATTTCGGGTGCAGACAGCACCTTCGGCCAGACTTCCAGTTGCGCCGGAGCGGTTTCCGGCCGGGCGGCGCTGTGACGGATCGGCCCGCACTGCATGAAGATGATGGGCTGATGCCCGTCGCGGCGTATCGGGGTGGCGGTCAATCCCATCACGAATTTCGCCTTGGCCTGCTTGAGAATCGCTTCGAAGGAAAAGGCCGACAGGTGATGGCATTCGTCGATGATGATCTGTCCATACTGATCCAGCAGTTCACCCAGATCCTCCCGACGTGAAAGCGACTGCATGACAGCGATGTCGATCTTGCCGGACGGTTTCCTCTTGCCGCCGCCTATGACGCCCAGTCCACCCTTATGGATTTCCAGTAATCCGGTCAATCGCTCCTGCCACTGGCGTAGCAAATCGGTACGATGCACCAGCACCAGTGTGCTGACCCTGCGTCGGGCAATCAAAGCGGCGGCGGTGACTGTCTTGCCAAAGGCCGTCGGTGCGCAGAGCACGCCGACCTCGTGTTTGAGCATATCCGTCATCGCTGCCTTCTGATCCTTGCGCAAGGTGCCGATGAATTTGGCTGTGACCTTTCGTCCCGGCAGACGTTCGTCCTGTAGCTCCGTGCGGATGTCGTTCTCCTTCAACAGTTCGAGCACCGCATCGAGGCAGCCTCGCGGCAGGCCGATATGCTGGGGGAAATTCTCGGCGCAGCCAATGATGCGTGGCTTATTCCATACCGGCAGGCGCATGGCCTGGGCCTTGTAGAACTCCGGATTCTGGAAGGCGGCGAGCCGGATCAGGCGGTTGGCCAGCGGCTGTGGCAGATCGGCCTTGGCGATGAAAATCTGGTTGGCCAGCACCAGGGTTAGCGAATCAGGTAAAGGGCAATCAATCCGGGCTGGGACAGGCGATCGACGCTGCCAGGGTGTGCTGTCCTCTTCCTCGGTGATAAAGGCTACATCCAGGGGATGGCGGTCCCCGCTGGCTCGTTGAATGGCGTCTTCCAGGTCCTGACGGGACATTGGACGGATGGAGGCCAGAAACGCCCACTGGTCGGGATAGGGCTGCAAGTGTTCATCAACGAACACGCTGCCGCCCCGTTCCCTCGGCTGTTTCTGCAGGGGTAGCGCAATCAGGTTGCCGAAGCCGCCCTTGGGCATGGTGTCCTGGTTGGGAAACAGCCGGTCATAGCTGACCAGGGACAGTTGTCGGGTGCGGTCGCAGGTGTGACTGATCAGTGCGGCCCCGAGCTGCCGGGCATCGCGGGCCGGAACCGGCTCGGCAAAAAAAATCCAGGCATGAGCGCCATTACCGGAGCGTGAAATCTCCAGCGTCGCCGGAATGCCAAGTTCCCGGCTGGATTGCATGAATGCCTTGGCATCCTCCCGCCAGTCGGCCTCATCGAAATCGGCCGCGAGAAAATAGCAACTGTCATCGCTCAGGAGGGGATAGACGCCGATGGTCTGTTTCCCGGCCAAATGGTCGTAGATCACCTGGTCGGTTATGGGCAGCAATTGCCGATGGTTGCAGTCTCCGCATTTCACACGGGGTTTGTGGCAGACACCGGGTTTCCACTCGTTGCCGCAGGCTGGTGAATAGCCGGACGTGCCCTTGACCGACTCCCAACGTTGGGGGTAGACATCCTCGCGTCCCCGGAACAGGCGGCGGAACAGGGCGATCTTGTCGTCTGTGCTGAGATGTGAAGGAGAGGGAGTCGGTCTCGGTGGAACGGGGATGGGTTCAGTTGCAGCCGGGTCTTCCCAGGAAATGCCGTGCCGGATCAGCAGGTCCTTGAGCCGGGCGTTCTCCTCGCGCAGCCGCCACAGTTCATCTTGCTCGCCATCCGATACCATCTCTTGTGAACATCTCCATCGACCTGATTGCCATGGCCGGCTTGCCAAAAGCCATGTCATGAGTCGGCCGCAAGTTCCCCTCTGCTACTCGTCGGCATGGTGCAGCAACCAACGCCGGCCTTTGCCGGTCAACCGATAGCGCTGGGTCGGGCTGCGCGGGGAGTCGGGCTGCGTGCGTTCGATCCATCCGTTTTCCAGGGCCGGGTTGAGGTAGTTGTTCCGGAACGTGGGGCGGTGAGACAAACCCAGAGCATGCATCAGATTGTTGCTGCCCAGCTCGCCGCTCCCAACCGCACGGATCAATGCCGCTACTTGGCCGGTTACTTGGTCGCCTACTTGGTCGGTCGACACAGCCTCACGCACGGCATCTCGCAACGCGCTCAGCATGAACTCGATAAATGGAGTGGCATCCGCTTGGCTGTCGGCCACCGCGAGCACCCGGTAATAATCATCCTGGCGATCTCGGATTACGGTCTCCACCGGCAGGTAAGCCAGCAGCGGTTTCCAGTTCCGAAGAATCAGGGTTTGCCACAGCCGTCCCATCCGCCCGTTGCCGTCGGCGAAGGGGTGGATGAATTCGAACTCGTAGTGAAAGACGCAACTGGCCACCAAGGGATGCTCGTTGGTGTTTTTCAGCCAATCCAGCAGATCCGCCATCAGCCTGGGCACACGATCAGCGGGGGGAGCCATGTGCACCAGCTGCTCCCCCCGAAAGATGCCGACTCCACCGGATCGATATCGACCCGTTTCATCCGCCAGCCCGCGCATCAGCATCTCGTGAGCCGCCAGCAGGTCATCCTCGGCGCCGGCGTCCCAGTCCTCCATCGCTTCGTAAGTCGCAAAGGCGTTGCGCACTTCTTGAATCTCGCGGGGGTGCCCCAACACCCGCTTGCCCTCGATCACGGCGGTCACCTGTTCCAGGTTGAGCGTGTTTTTCTCAATGGCCAGCGAGGCCTGGATGGTACGGATGCGGTTCTCCCGGCGCAGGCGTGGCGTCAGGTTCTGTTCGGCCAGGACAGTGTAACGGCCGATGGTTTCGCCGATCTCGGCGACAAGATTCACTATCGCTGGAGTGATGGTGTAGGGGGGCTGATATTTCATGTGGCCTCCCCGGGTGATTGAAACGGCACGATTTGTATCGCGATTTGGCGCGATAGTCTTCTGACTGTCACAGCGCTTGTCACTGCTCTGTCACAGCTCTTTGCTGTGAACCATGTCGCGAAGTTGTCGCATAACCGGCTGAATTTAAAACGATGCCACTCTGAGTGCGCCCGCTCGATGCGGGTGATCGCATGGGTCATGCGGATGGTGATGGTGAATTTTGGAGTAAAAGTCATAGCATACCCCCCTCATTCAACGTCCAGAAAATCAAAACGGCCAAGTCGCAACAGATTTTCCCGGGCACGTTCAGCATGTTCGCGAACCTGAGGGTCTTCAGCAGTCAGGCCTGCCTTCAAAATAGGCTTGGCCTCGTTTATTGAAATGTATATCTGTGTGCCTTGGTCCATGGCATCCGTGATTTTCGCAAAGCACTCGACCACCAATGCCAAGTGATCCGGAAGCAGCTTGTTTAAGGCTTTCATCTCGATGAAAATCCCCCTTTCCTTCTCGCGCCTCAGATCGAGAATCTTCGAGTAAGCACGCAATCGCCACTCCGGATCAAGGCATTCGGCCTCCAGCCAAAAAGTGAATTCCTGAAGCTCCTGCTTCTCCCCGACTTCAAGACGCCAGTCGAAAAAGGCGATAATACGGTCGGTCAATGCTCTATCCAGATGCCTGCCGCTATTTCTCAATGAGCGACCTACATAATCGAATAGCTGAGCCCAACGCTCGCGGTCGTCGCTGGTCTTGTTATAAAAACGCTCCAGCAGGCTTTCATCACCCGTCAGAGGGTAGACTTCCCAAAGGTAGTAGGTGAAAATGTGCTGGCCCAATCTGTCGACAAGATCTTTTCCGCCGACTTGGGCGGTCGACAGGATATTCAGGTTATCAATCGCAAATTCAAAATCCCCCTGCAGAATTTCAAATATATTCTTGAACGGACGATTGAAACGGATATAGCTTCCAAAAGCATCCCGCCAAGCAGCTAAATTTCCGTGAGGAAACAGGACCCCTCGTCGGTCGATGGCCCAATCCCGGTTAAGAGTGCAGATGTTGCCGAAGTGCATTCCTAGAAGCGCATATTCAGGCCGTGTTAAAGGGAATATGGCGTCATCGGCCAAGCGTTTCGAGAGAATGTCTGTCACTTCCCGCACAGGATCATCGGGCATATGACGAAGAATCCAGAAACCAAACTTGATAAGTGACTCAAGCGCCCGGCTACGAGTATTGTTAATGGCCTCGGTAAATGGGTCATCGCGGTTGAGCAGCACGGGGCGGTTGTGGTCAAGCCGCCAATCGAATTGGTTGCACACTTCTTGAAGGAGGCGGGCGAGAGTATTCCTTGCACTGACGGGCACTTCATTATCCTTGCTCACGCATGCATCAATGAAATCGACCACGACCCGTCGCGAGCTGCCCCAGTCGGGATGATCACGAGATTCGTCTCGCGGCTCGGGTTGTCCTTCAACTCGCGCCGTGTCCGGATGCGACAGGACCCATGCACAGAACTCAATCCACTGGTCCAGATTGTCGAAAACCTTCCCCTTGACAAGCTCGAGCATGGCCTTGAGCATTGCAGCGACATAGACCGGCCGAGCAATCCTGTCACGGTTCACCAGCCAGAAAGCCAAACGCTCATCATCTGGCACAATCTTTTCTTTGAACAGGGACTGAAAGACTCCCGCAAGCGCTGAGATGTTGATCTCAACCAGCCAATCATCTCTCTCTCGATGCTCCTCGTTCCAGTCGTTCAGATAGGTTAGAAGCTCTTCATCCGTGAGGCTCTCAAGATCCTCGGCGGACTTCGGGCTCCGATAGCTGACAAATCCGCTGGTTACCCCGCCGTAGGGTGAATAGCTATCATCGGTAACAGCTTCAGCCGAGGATTCACCTTCCAGCTCATCGAAATACTGCCGGACATCCCCGCTCAACAGTGCGGTGAATGGGCGAAGCTGCACGCGATGAAAGTACCGTTGATGCTTCTGAAAAGCCTCTTCACTGTACCGTTCACCCATCCTTTCTCGAAAATCCTCATTCGAAGGCCCGCTGAGAATGGCTCCGACAATTCTCTCTCGTTCGTCTTCACTGAGCAAGCGTGGACCGAAGTGTTCACTGGCCTTGTGGATCATCAGTTGGAATTCGTAGTGATGCTTCCATTTGGGATAATCTTCGTGACCAAGGATCTGCTCGCGTATCCATGGGAGGGTCTGGTCATTGGGGTGTGATGCGTAAAGGTGCTGCCGCAGCCGCTTGAATACTTTCCAGCGATGATTTCGCAATGCCTGATCCAGGGCATCAATGGATTCCGGGGCTTCGTCATAGACCTGCTCACAGGCATAGGTCAGCGTCTGCACAAGGGTTCCCTTCACATCCTGATAGTCGCGATCCGGCTTATCCAGCCTCCGGCACCAGATTTCCGAATAGTCTTGGTCGTTCCCTTTTTCGAAATCTTCCGGGTGCATTCCCAGCCTGATCATGCTTGCCACTGCATCAATCAGGATGCGGGAAACCTGATAAGGCTCATGCTCGGCCAAGGGGCGAACACCTTTTTCAAGTATTTGCTGAAATTCCCAAAGATGAAAACGAGGAGTAGGTTCAAGTAATGTGCCAGAAGCATTGAGATTCTTCTTGCGTAATTCCTGTTTTTCTCGAGCTCTTGGATCCTCCCGAAACGGAATAAGCCTTTTGATTAGCTCAATTGATTCGTAAATATTCCCTTGGGTTATCCAATGTTCGAGTAACTCAGGATAGCGATGAGCAAAATACGTATTTTCAAGTTCAATGTATTCAACGAGTTTCGGGAGTAACCTTGCCGATTCTTTCCCTTCTAGCTTCAGAGTGATCACAAGAATATCGGAATAAACGCTCGCGTTGTCCGTTTTTGGTAAAGATAGAACAATGTCAATTACTTGTTCTGTGGCTTCCCGTGCAATGTTTATCAAATAGGTCAGCTCTGGCCATGAAGGGTGTTGCGCAGATCCGTCAGGCAACTGTCTCATTTCAGGAGGATTGTTAAAGCAGCCACGCGCACGCAATGGCTCTACCCAGTGAGGGTTCTTTAGTCTGGAGAAGAAGTACAGTCTATCCGTCTCTTTTTTGACGGATGACAATACTTTTTCTATCATCTCATCGGTTGGTGGTGTCCAGGATTTCATTTAGATCCTTTAATCTCTCATATTGGCTGGTGGCGGCTATGTAGAGATATCCATCCAGACAATGGAAATGCTTCACCAAGTCTGTGTCGGTTCCTGCCCGAAAGGGTTTTTCGCGAAGATGTGCGTGCCCCAAAAACCATTCTTTTGCAGCTTTCCATTCGAAAAGAAAATTACAAGGGATCTTCTCTCTATCGGAGTAATCGAGAAATGTACTGAAAAACAAGCCATCAGCCTCCGAGCTCCGCATACGGCCAGACTGGTGTTCATCAATCATGTTAGAGATTATTTGACATACTCTTATGGGTATCAGGTGCCCTTTCTCTACCATCTCAGGTGAAAGATCACCACTTAACCGCCATTCGTTCTGCCAGACACTCTGCAGTTCGTCGATAAGCTGTTGGTATTGAACTTTCTCTGATCTGATGCCGACAACAGTCGCTGCAAGGCGGTTCATCAAGTCCCGTCCTACATGGGCGACAAATGAGACATAGCCCGCCGGTTTCAGATTTACTAGAACTGTAGCTCCC
>ENA-ORXD01001461-ORXD01001461.1-sediment-metagenome-genome-assembly--contig:-NODE-1461-length-19575-cov-39.161811_pt1 | contig 19575 bp, 33 predicted proteins | sample MGYA00237862_ERZ511471 | MGnify/ENA metagenome assembly ERZ511471
TATATCCGCGATATTAGGTTCGTCTCAGAGAAAGCACACGAACTGACCGACCTCCCGCTGGAGGGAGATGTATTCGGATTCATTGCCGATACCATCGCAGCCCTCGCACCCCCGGGTGCTGTAATCTTCATCAGTTCGGTGCATGCCGATAGAACAGTCCGGACGGATGCGGTCAGAGGGCCACCGGCATCCCTCGCCGCGATCGAGCAGCTGATCGGCCGGCCGGTCGCGGGTATGACGTTCCATGCGGAGACAACAGGGCTTTCGTCGGTGCTCCCGCGGTCGTTCATTGAGGTTGAGGGGGGGGTTACGACCATCACCTTCGGGCAGCTCCCCCCTGAACTGTGCCAGGAGTTAGAGGGCCTCCCCTTCATCGGGAAGATTATCGGGACCGGGCTCTCATGGGGGGGGACCTTGCATGGCATCACAGCAATCCTCCTCCCCCCGGGTGCGATTCCCGACACAATCGATCTCCTCGACCTGTTCATCAGCCACTGCTCGGCGGTTCTCCAGCGGCGGCAGGCAGAAAGGATGCTCAAGGGGGCACCCCCCTGAATAGTCCCAATCAGGACGAGGGGGAGCGGGGCTCAGCGGTGAGATCCACTGCCTTCCACCGGCGTGAGCTGGCCTCTTACTCTCCGAAGGGGTGACGGCATGAGCGCCGCGATCATTGTCCTCCAAAGAGGGCAAGAAAATAAAAAACGGGAAACTTTGGTCAGGGGAGCAGTACCAAGGCTGCAGTCCGCCATCGTCGTGATAATCGCCGCAATTTCCATCGGGCTCTTACTGCAGTTCAGCCTCTGGAGAATACAGGATACCGGGGTTGACTGGATTGCGGCAATCCTGGGCCTGGCTGCTATGGGGATCCTGGTGATCGCCGGGCTGGAATTCCACTAGAGCTGTGCCATGTGCCGGACGAGAAGAGGTGATTCCTCGTAGATCAGGAATGTCAGCACAGCAGTTGGGAAAGCAAGGGAACTTCTCAATCTCTCCCTTTTTCTACACCACGCCTCTTCGGTCGCTGAATCCGGTCCTGGATGAGCAGGTGAGAAAGGGGCCGTTGTTCGTGGGGAGGGAGCAGATGGAGCCGTGAGAATAATCCGAAAATTTGTTTTGGTCCTTCAAGCTTCTCTCATCGATAACGTGATAAAAGTGAAGATATATTAAACTTAACAAATCTAAATTTTTACATTACTAGAAGAAAAAAATAATTCTTAGTTTCCGAGGATATATTCAAAGGGTCAATAAGCATGATGCAATATCAATTACCGGATTTTAATGATAAGATTAAATCGAAACAGAAAATAACATGCATTGACGGTGATAAACGGTTTAAAAATCTGCCTTATGGATATTGGATTTACGATGAACTTCTAAAGGGTCTCTATGATCACGGATGGTTTCGATTTGCCGCGGGTTTCAAGGCTGCTCTCTACGGAAATCCAAAATCTAAGTGGTGTATCAAACTTTTAGGTATGGGAGTAGGTGATAATCCGCTATACTTCTGTAATCGGGGTTATTACTTAGAGCATGAAAGAAACATGCTTATCGACTTTCAAGAGGCTGGATTTTCATTCCAACCGAAAGTGATGACCCAGGAAGAATCTGTAAAATTTCTTGTGGATAATGATATTGTTAATAAAGGTCATGCAACTTTGAGAGTTCAACGGAACGATCTGTTAGTAATGGAACTAATTGATGGCGTTCCCTTTGCCACACAGACAGGCCATCATTTGGATTACACTGTCGATTTCAGGATTGTAGGACCTAAAACACTTTCAGATATGTATAATGCATTATATGCATTAGGGGTCGAGTTGGATTCCGCTAATTCGAAGAGTCTTTTGCATAATGATCCAATGCCTCCCAATATCATTTTCTGCTTGCAAAGAAAACAGGGACTGGTTGCACGGCTTGTGGACTTTGAGATTGCCCAAAATCTCTCAAAACCCAGCCCTGATTATGTCTCTAATACAGTGAGTGAATTATACAATGAGCGGTTGGTACCTAAAAACCCGAATACCGGGAAGCATATAAAGAACCTCGATCAGCACCTCGTAGCTGAATCGATACAGAAATTAAAGAGCCTTCCAATGCAAGAAAGCTCTACTTTCTTAGAAGCGATTTCATTCACTATACCCTACACGCCAATCAGCGTCAACTTAGGGAAACTTCTAAAAAAATAAGAGAACTTCCACCTTTGCTTCCCTAGTGGATCTGGAATTATATCATGGCGGGCTTTATCGGAGGGGTTAAAGAAATTGATGGTGCGGACGCTTGCCGGAGAGCAGCGGAAGGCACCGTTGTTCGTGGGGAGGGAGCTGGTGGAGCGGGGTATCTAAATGTATCAAATTTTTATCGATACTAACAGGAATTCTCCTCGCTTATCAGCAGTTGAGCAATGGGACCACGTCACCGCGGTTGGCACCCGGATTTTCTCGAAGGGTTTCCAACGTGAAATCATCACTGCATCCGCTTTTTCACTTTCGTCACGCACCCACTATCAACTAAAGCCATATTGTTCAGACATGATCACAAGATGTCCTCTCCACCACCGGAAGATCCCGATCCTGGATTTGATGGGTGCCGGTTTCTTCAATGGATAAAAAAGAGGGGGAATACCCGGTCGTTCCAAAACTGTAGTCTCAAGGCCAGGGAACTTGGATTTGATGCCAAATCGTTTATCAGAACGATGCACCCGGAGCATATCGCCATCAGGAAATCCAGCGATGGTCAAAAAGTGATCTCTCTCAACGATCTGCCCTGGGCCGACCGGTGGATGATCTTTTACGATCTTGAGATTCCCCACCATAGTCAGTGGAAAAGACTGAAATAATTTTTTCTGTTATCGTAAGAATTATTACTGTCACATACGTACATACACTCACAAAGAAGTGAACACCATGCGGAGTGAAGACCTTCCAACCTTGCCAGAATCGATGGAAATTTACCTGAATAAGCCATATGGGGGCCTTTTCGGTTCGAGCGTGATCGCCCAGGTCGTGGAAGAGATCGTGTCCGATCCAACGATGGAGTACCGGCCAGGATATCTCGAAGAGCTGACGGGAGCCTCCGCTCCCTCAATCCGTGAGGCACTGGCAACCCTCGTGGATCTCGGACTCCTCACGAAAGGAAAGGAGACAGGAAGGCACCCGGTATACCGGGTGAATGTGACCTCAAAGAAATTTGCAGCATTGTCCCTGCTTGCCTATGCTATCCTCGATGACAGGGATGGCACTGACTGCATGGATGAGGCGGTCTACGATTATTATTTGAAGGTGGTCAGGGAGAAGTATGAACCGACCGCTATTGCAACCGCGGCTTATTCACCAGGTTCTTTTCAAGGTATGCCGGGCGGCACAATCAGATTAGGGCAGGGTACGTATTTGGCGGGGGTGTGAGATGGCAGCGAAGCGTGAGGGACGAAGGCCAGAAGGGCAGGCCGTTACCATCGATCTTGCAGATCTCTACACATTCAAACCCGAAGATCTTGTCGCCGATATCAAGACTTCGACATATTCGAACCTCGCGTTCATCCAGGTAACTCAACGGGATGTATTCATTGACTTTTTAGAGATGCCGGGAACGAAGAAGGACGGGAAGATGGTGATGCCAGGGACCCGGGTCTTCATGTCCTTTGCAGCGGCTCAACGCTTGTCTGAAGCCCTTACCGGCATCCTTGAAAAAGCACACAAGGACGGGGGGATGGAACAGTACATTGCCGGCGGAACAAAGCAGCAGATATCTTCGAAGGTCAGGCAGAAGCGGCAGACAAAATCGACCTGACAAGGAAACCACGCTCTTTCTTTACGCCACTGATACGCGGATTTCCGTTAGAACGCCCAGACTTGGACCGTCTAGATTCCGTGTTTCGCTTGTCGATGTGGATGCTGCAAGATAAAATGCCACCCAATCCATAACGAGATCGTGAACCTGATCACCCGCCGTTTCGCCATCGTCAGTATCATCGCCGCAATTTCCATCGGGCTCTTACTGCAGTTCATGCTGTGGAGAATCCAGTATACCGGGGTTGACTGGATAGCGGCAATCATGGGCCTGGCTGCCATGGGGATCCTGGTTATCGCCGGGCTGGAATTGCACTACGAGCTGTGCCATGTGGCCGAAGAGAAGAGGTGATTTCTTCCTTATTTCTCGTTAAAATAAATACTTGTATTTGGAAAACTGAATTCCGTCGCTATCCTACCCATCCCTCGTCGTCACATACGGAGAAACCTTTATCGCCCCCAAATAGAAAACGGACATTATATTTGGGGCAATTCAATGAAAGGACAACATTATTTGATATTCGATTGGAAATTATTGGTAATACTCTTCACCCTGATTGCCTTCTTACTTCCCGGTGCAGCATCCGGCACCTGGACCATTGAAACCGTCGACCAAAACGGTGACTTCCGTTTCACTTCACTGGCACTGGATAACTTCGGCAACCCGCACATCAGTTACCAGAATTATAATCGTGAAGGCCTTCATTACGCCAAGAAGGATACCGATACCTGGAACATTGAACCTGTCGACACCAGCGACCGAACCGGATACTGGACGGCCCTGGACCTTGACGAACAGAACTATCCCCATGTTGTTTATTACTCATTCCAGACGTCAAATCTGGAATATGCCTGGAAGAATGGTTCAGGCTGGCAGTTTGATAATCCACCGACTCAAGGGCTTGCGACCTGGACAACTGAACCATTAAAGATAGGAAGCGACGGATACCCCCGGATCGTTATGGTTGATCGACTCACCGGAGAACTCCACTATTTTTGGAAAAATGTAAGCGGGTGGCAGTCTGAAATCATTCCGGATACCCGCTATTCTTCATACCCGGATCTCGCTCTTGATACGAATGATCAACCCCATATAAGTTATCACCGTGAAGGGGCTGGTTCAGGAGATACGAGATATGCCACCAAAGATTCAATGGGCTGGTACATCGAGGTCGTTGATGCTTCGATTATCACCTGGGGGTCGGAAACAGCGATCAGGCTGGACAGCTCAGGATTCCCCCGGATAAGCTACTGGGATCGGTCGAACCTTGACCTGCGATATGCATGGCGGGACAGTTCCCGGTGGCATATCGAGGTTGCCGATTCCGAAGGCGATGTCGGAGACCAATGTTCCCTGTTCCTTGATAGTGCCGGGTATCCGCACATAAGTTACTATGACACGTCGGATACTGCTCTGAAATACGCCTGGAAGAATGAGACCGGATGGCACAACGAGACCGTCGAAGACGGGGGTGTCGGCATGGGCTGGCATAGTTCCCTCGTCCTTGACAGCTCGGATCGGCCCTACATCAGTTATGGTGATTACTCCAATTGGTCCCTGAAATATGCGTGGGATGAAAATCCGTCAGTCCCCCTGAAGTATATCATCACCGCTGAAGCACATCCTGGCGGGAGTATCAGCCCGTCAGGGATTATTGAAGTATTCTGGGGCGAGAGCAGAACCTTCAATATCGAGCCTGACACCGGATATCATATCGACAATGTTACCGTTGATGGTGAATCCGTCGGCACTGTCCCGGAATACATCTTCGATGCCATCGACAGGGATCATACCATTGAGGCATCGTTTGCCATCGATACGTTTACCATCGTGTCGAGTGCCGGTCCCGGAGGAACCATTACTCCCCTCGGAGAGGTCCGGGTGGATTATGGAAGCAACCAGACATTTGTCATTACGCCGGATGCTTGGTACCAGGTCTCTGATATTGTTATCGATGGAGCTCTTTCACAAGCCATACTCCAGACAACGACCTTCGCAATGACCGGCAACCAGAATGTAACCTTCGAGAACGTAGTGGCTGATCATACCATCCATGCCGAGTTCGCAAAAATATTCGAAACGATACTGGAGGTACAGTCAGATCCCCCGAGTGCTTCCGTGTTCGTGGATCGCCAGCTGAAGGGGATAACCCCACTCACCCTGACCGATATTCCCCCCGGCCGCCACATGGTGAAATTTACCCTCGAGGGATACCAGGACTGGTCAGAGAGGATAACCGTCGCAAGAAATGTGGTGACCACCGTTACAGCCACCCTGACCCCGGTCCCGATAGGAAGCATTTCCATCGACTCACAACCACAAGGAGCTCTCATCATCCTCGATGCGAATCCGACCGAAAAAACAACGCCAGCGGTCCTGGATTCTATCTCGGTCGGGAGACATAAAATTGAACTGGAAAAACCAGGCTACCGGACATGGGAAAAGGCAGTCACGGTACGGGCCAATAAAATCGTAAACATCCAGGCTCATCTTAAAAAAGGCTGATCTGCCTTGTTTCCTGTTCGAGCTAGCCCTAAAACATCCCAAACAAAAAGGGACAGGGAAAGCCCCTACCCTGATTGAATCCCCGCCAGCACCCCCTTTTTTTCCGCAACAAAGGACAGGATAAAATAGTCCAGGAGTTCCCCCCATGCTAATCCAGCCCCACCCAGTCCAGACCATATCCCGTTGGAAGACCAACCATTGCTCCGATTCCTTCTTCACCGATACGGACACCCCCCTCCAAATCTTCAAATATTCCCGTAGCCTTTCCCTCAATAGGATAGTCAGCCATGAAGATCTGCTACATCTATCATTCTGAAACCGGCAATACCCGGGGGGGTCGTGGACAAGTGTCTTACGGCCACCGGAGGAGACCGGATCGAAGTGGAGGATCTGCAGCATTAAAGCCGGATATCAAAGTACCTGGTCGGAGCAGGGAGAGCGGCGAAGGGTCTCGCAGACCCCATTGAACCTGCAGAGATCGATGATGAGAACAGGAGCCTGCAGAATGAAACTGATCACCCGCCGTCTCGCCATGGTCGTTATTATTGCCGCAGTCTCGATAGGGCTCTTACTGCAGTTCATGCTCTGGAGAATCCGGGATAGCGGGGTTGAGTCAGCAATCATGAGCCTGGCTGATGAGGGGATTATCATCGTCCATCCCCGGTTGAATGATAAACTTTTTTAATCAATTGATTATATTTTGTTATCATGCTTGAGCTCCTCATCCCCTCGCAGACCCGTATCAAGCTGCTCACCCTCTTCCTGATGAATCCCGGGAGAGCGTACTACATCCGGGAGATTGAACGGATGACAGGAGAGAACTACGCGGCTATCCACAGCGAGCTCTCGAACCTCGAATCCTTTGGGCTCCTGTCCAGGGAACGCAAGGGCAAGCAGCTCTACTTTTCCGTGAAGAGGGACTTTTTCCTCTACCATGAACTCCAGCAGATCGTGCTCAAGACCGAGGGGGTGAGCAGGATTCTTCGCGAACAGCTCCAGGACCTGCAGGGCATATCCTGCATGTTCATCTACGGCTCGTTTGCCGCAGGAACGGCGGGTGCAGACAGCGATATTGATCTCTTCATCATTGGTACTGTTGATGAGGATACGATCATCTCAGCTGTGCATCCTGTCGAACAGACCCTCCAGCGGGAGATCAATTACACCCTGATGAGTGATCGTGAATACCGCGAGCGACAGCAGGCGCAGGACCCCTTCGTCATGAATGTGCTGAAAGAACCGAGAGTGATCCTGGCGGGATGCAATGATTGAGGATCTTGAACGGGAGGGACTGATCCGGCCTCTGACGATCGATCACCGCCGGGTACAGGATGCCTTGACGCTCGCCAACCGGGACCTGGGTGTCGCCCGCGGCCTCCTCACGTCGAGCAGTGACTGGGCTTTTGCTGTCGCATACAATGCAGTCCTCCAGGCAGGGAGGGCGCTGATGTTCTCAAAGGGATACCGTCCGGAGGGCTCAAACCAGCATGTCGCGGTGGTGCGCTTCTGCGACGAATTTCTCTCCCGGGATAATGCCCTCTGGTTCGAACGGATGCGGAGAAAACGGCACCAGTCCGTCTATGACAGTGCCGGAACCGTATCCGGGCGCGAGGCAGAAAATGTGGTGAAGAAAGCGGAGGAGATCGTGCAGGCAATCGAGACTCTCATTCGTGGGAACAGCCCGTGACAGATCACCCGGAGAGCCACGGCCGCCATCCCGCGAACACTCACGAGCAGGACGGGGCGGCCCGGATAGGATCCCTGGTTGTCCCCCCGTGGTCGTGCGGACGGGGGACAGGATAAAATCCTGCGGGAGCTGATATGAGCTCAGGTATCATGCAGAGTGAACGTGGTTCGTGGACAACATGGCTCATCGGGGGGCTTGTAATCGCGGTATTACTGTCAGGCTGCATAGCGCCCCAGCAGCAAGCCCAGCAGCCAGCGGCTACTCCCTTACCGTTTATCGGCACGACCTGGATACTGAAGACCTACCTGGGAAACGACGGTTCGATGATTCCCGTTATTCCGAATTGGAATGTGACAGCCAGCTTTGATGCTGAAGGAAAATTCACCGCCCATGCAGGATGCAACCACCTTTCTGGACCATATACCCTCAGCGGGCAGCATGGGATTTCCATCGGATCATACAGCACAACGGCGGTGGGTTGCACGGGGCCTGGTGGGGATCAGGAAGCGTCATATCTCAGGCACCTTCGTAATGCCTCTTCCTATGAAACGACGGCCGACGGAATGCTGAATCTCAAAGATGCAGATGGAAAACTTATCCTCGTTTATTCCGGTCGATAGAATGCAAAGTCAAAGTCCGCCTCTGATTACAGGGGTCCCGATCGCGCTGGCCGGTATCGGGCTGGACCTGTGGTGCTTGTGGTATCTCCTGGTGAAATGGCCCGGGGCATGGGGTCAGCCCTTACCGCTGCTCGGGTACGTGTTCTGCGGGATAGCTGCCCTGCTCCTGGTTGGTCTCCTCTACAACATCCTGAACGCGATGTTCCGGTCCTCACCCCGGAAGATCGGAGGATGAATCATACCCCCTCCAAATCTTCAAATATTCCCGTAGCCTTTCCCCTTCTAGGATAATCAGCCATGAAAATCTGCTACATCTACCATTCTGAAACCGGTAACACCCGCGGAGTCGTGGACCGGTGCCATACGGCCACCGGAGGAGACCGGATCGAAGTGGAGGATCTGCAGCATTACAGCCGGATATCAAAGTACCTGGTCGGAGCCGGGAGAGCGGCGAAGGGCCTCGCAGACCCCATTGAACCATCGGAGATCCATGTAGCGGGGTGTGACCTGCTGGTGATCGGTTCACCGGTCTGGTCCGGGAAACCGACCCCGGCCATCAACGCCGCCATCCAGGCCCTGAAGGGATGCGAGGGAAAGAACAGCATCCTGTTCGTGACCTGCGGCGGTTCGGCCAGGAATGCTCTCTCCCTGATGAAGACGGCCCTGGAAGGGAGAGGGGTGAGCATCACGACCAGCGTGGAGTTTACCCGGAAAGATCTCCGCCACGAGGGAAAGGTGAAGGATCTCATCGAACAGATCCAGGCTGCCGGATCAGGATAGCCTTTAAACGCGATGTTTCATTCCTCACCCCGGAAGAGTGGAGGATGAACCATACCACCCCGCAGGCCTCATCGACGCTGCAGCGCGAATATGGGGCTTTCGTTTGACCAACAATTATCAAATCTCAAGGAAACGATTAGTTCATAACCTGATTGCTAACACTGCAGAATTCTTTCTGACAGGGTACGTACCAGATAGGTGAGGGGAATAAAATGCCACGAGAAAGAGTAACCCTGACGCTGATGCACCTTGAGTGTATCGAAACAGAAGAATCAACTGAGGAACCATATGTATGCTTGTACATAGACCGGCTTTTCTCCAGAAAACTAGGGCCTTACGATATGCAGAATGGCGATACCCGGACATTGGGGGGTAACAACTTGACGGGAGAGCACGTTGGAATCCTTCTTTCTGAAGCTGATTCTTCCTACACCGAAAAATATGATGATCATCTGGGGGGTCTGGAAATACTGGGGGAATGGCGAGGAGGGTTTGCTACACCAGAGGAGATGGGGCTGGATAGGATGTCTCCGGTGGAAAGACCCATACTGTATTCAGCCGAGGAAATTGCTGCGACGCCCAGAGAATTAGATCTCACCAGGGTTGTGCACAGGTCGCATAAATCAGGATTCCACTATGTAACTCTCCCGTATCATGAAGGGAGTTATGATCATGGAGAGAGGCGATACCGGCTATACTTCTATGTATATTTGCATGAGCATGATCGTTACCTGCAACCGCCATATTGCCTGGACCTGGTCTCTCTGGAATGTGAAAATGCCCAGCAGTGGAAAGACTATCCCTATATCAAGGTAAATGGCCTGACGGTATGGGGCCCTACCCGGATGAGGGATAGGGGGGATGCAGCTTTCAAGTCAATTAATGTGGACCCTGTTAACATCTACGATGTAACGTCAGTCATGTTATGGGAACACGATGATGCCAATAAAGATGATTTATTTGGCGAATTTGAGGTCCGGATTGGAGAAGATTTCAATTTCGGTCAGGATCTAACGGTTACATTTGCCCCCGACAGCACTATCACCGGGGATGCCCGTTATACCCTCACCTACAGAGTCAGGCAGCGGAGAAGAGATATCCATGGGAATTATGTAGATTGTAGTGAAGATACGTAAGAACCAGGGCATCATTCGTGAAGATATCTATTTTTTTGATAGTTCCGTGCACAACCGTATTCATTCGAATCGCCGCTACAACGCGAATGTAAGGCGCCATACTTAGTTCAGCCTGATACGTGCCGAACACGTGGAACATTTGATACGAATGGGTCTTTTTGAGGTCCCGATGAGTACAAGCTGAGAACCCATATACGTTCTTTCGTTCCCACATCGGGGACAGGTTACCCTGATACTTGTCAACATATCCGCCACCATCCGTTTGATCTATTTCGAGGCCAATCCCCGCCAAACTCACGAGCAGGACGGGGCGGCCCGGATAGGATCCCTCGTTGTCCTCCCGTTTTTGTGCGGACGGGGGACAGGATAAACTATTGCGGGAGGGGATATGAGCTCAGGCTGTATGCAGGGTGAAATTGGTTCCTATCCCGGGTTGAGATAACATTGATACGTCCGTGTAACGAGAACACCGTCGTCCAGCCGTTTTGCCATAATGTGAAGAAGTGCTGGATAGGAGCACGTATGGGAGATTTCGACCCAAAAAAACACACTGCCGAAGAGAGAGGGAATGATGCCAACGACAATTATGTCCGCGGACTCAAAATGCCCGGAACCCGGTTCGATAACATGGTACACGGCCATTCCGCCGCTGAACAACAGAGCATGAGACAGCAGGTCGATGAGGCCGAGGCAAAAGGCCTTCGCACCTACCAGGTCAAGCATGCCAAGGGGTACTATACTATTGAGAACGGGATCGTGGTCGGAAGCGCGAAGGGATAACATCCCTCTTTTCCTTGACGAAATATACCGGACAGGATCCCTCTTTTCCTTGAAAATGAGAAGCGTCGCTGCACCCTGAATATGAGGGGTTTTATTGGCCCCCATCCTGTGATAGGATATCCCTGGTTGTCACCCCCTGGTTGTGCGGACGGGGGACAGGATAAGATCCTGCAGGAGCTCATATGAGCTCAGGTTGTGTACAGGGCGAAAGTGGTTCCTGGATAAAGTAATTCCAGATACGATAGTTTTTTAAAATCATTTACAATATAAGTAATAACATACCATGTCTCTCCTCAAAAAGAGAATTCCTGTAACTGAAGACACGTGGCAGGCAATGGGTGAATTAAAGGAACCTCACCAAACCTATGATCAATTACTCCAGGATATGATTGATGCTCTTCACGCCCGCCGTTTGACAAGAGATATTGAAAAAGTCCGGGAAAAAGGGAAATATAAAAAGCTTGAATTTTAATGTTCGAAATTCTGATAGATGAAGAGGCTGACGAATTTCTTTCAGGCCTTCCTCCAAAAAGTCAGAAGATAATGAAAGAAAATTTTAAAAAACTTATAACTAACCCTTTTCCAGGAAACTCTGGTGACAAGGAGAGGTTAGATCTCCCCATCAATCCTCCGGTATATCGTATGCATATAGGTCGTTCGTATACAGCATTTTATCACATTGATAGTGACCAGAAAACCGTCATGATTGATGTAATTACAACGATAGAACAAGCCCATAAATTGTATGGCAGGTATGGTTAATCAGTAAAACCAGATAGGGAATCCCCACCCCGCCGATTCGTTGCCAAAAGAACGCAAATTTGGTGGAGAATAAAAGATGTCTGTTATGGAAGGACGGGGAGTGAGCGTCACGGCCAGCGTGGAGTTTACCAGGAAAGATCTCCGCGACGAGGGGAAGGTGAAGGATCTCATCGAACAGATCCAGGCTGCCGGATCAGGATAGCCCATCGGATCCTTCTCATCATGCATCGATGAATATACGTGGCACCAGGTAGTATTCCCCCTTATCAGGGTCGACCTCACAGGGAACAACACCGTCGATTGATCCTACCCCACGTCATTACATCAGATAATCCCAAATTGAAATTAAGTGAAAAAGGCCTGTTTACTTTCTCCGATTTGAAGTTCACCCTCCTCAACTATGGAACGGCATTGAACCCTCTTTGCCCAAACTCCGGGCTGATGCACTTTTTAAAACTTGATAAAAATGGTTATTATCTAATTTTAATGCCATTTAAAGGACTTTTTCGTTCCTTCATGTTGCTGCCGTAACTCCCTTCCCAGCTCCTGGTGCACTGCGCCTGCCAAGTTCCCCGGCAATGAGCAACAGGATAATAAATCCTATCACGGCCACGTCCATAACCTCTATCAAGACTTCGGGATTGGTGGCAAAATTGCTGGAGGCGATGGCAAACGCGGCGGCTAAATTTCGTTGACCCGTTCCGAGTGCAAGAACCTTTTTATTATCTTTATCAGTCCCACCCAGCAGATAACCTATGATAACAGCGCCAACAACCAGGAGGATCGACACCAAAATTCCGCCGGTTCCAAGAACTCCGTAGGTTACATCGAAATACCCCACAAAATATCCGATGAACAGTGCTGCAAGAGACAGGTTGGCAGCCATGGTCATCGTAGGGATGAGGCCCTTGGCCACTTCTTCATACCTGGCTCGAATGAAAAGGGCAATAGCGAGCGGAATGAGCATCAATACGATAAGGCTCCTGGCGATCTCCCAGGGATTAACCTGCACTCCGGTCAATACAAATGGCAGAACTATGGGCAGGTAGGCAATGGTTATCACCATCAGGAGGACCATCAGCCCGGCGGTGAACGCCATATCGCCTTTGGCCACCTGTACCAGCTTGGGCAGGAACGGTGCCCCTGCAGCGAAACCCACGAGAATCAGGCCGATCTGCAGTCCCTCAGAGAGCGGGATGATCCTCACGATCACGAATGCCAGGACAGGCACGAGTACGAAGTTGGCCACCAGAGACATGATCACCAGCTTCCTGTTCTTCAGTGGGGCCATGATCTGAGGAATGGTCAGGCTAAAACCCATGCCAAGCATGCTGGTAATGACAAATATCAGCACGCCCAACGTGCCTATAGCAATAAAGACAGGATCAAACTGGGTCATGTATGTTCAGCCCCTGCCCATCAAAACTTTCATTGAGCCGGCATTCATAGTCATGATCGACGACCTCGTTGGTAGTGCCACGGTCTCTGAATCATCATCTGCAACCTCTGCTCAAATGATGATACATCTTGATTGATATGATTTGTGTGATTTGATATTCCGATGATTCCTGAACGTATCAGGTCAGGTGGCAGCCTGGCCAGGTTAATTGTCGTGCCCGGGTTTTGCCTTTACCGCCGTGCTTGGATTGATTGGATGATTCTTTGGATCAACGATGAAAGCTAATTCAAATGAATTATCTGATGTAAGATAGAGTTGGGTGGCTGCCAATTAGTATGGATTTCTTCCCATCGTAACACTGGAAAGGCATTGAACCATAGGTTGCTTAAATCCGGGCCGGGGCACTTTTTCTTACATTAACACACCGTCAATTGTTCAATGAATAAAAATTATCAAATCTCTTTAAGAGCACCCCACACTCTATTTACAGCCGCTTGATTTTCGATATACCGGATGCAACAATCAGCCCGATACCCGGAATACCGATCATCGCGGCGACTCCGGATTCAATGATATTCAAAAACAGGAGTGCAGCAGCCGCCAATGCGATACACAACCCCAGTACTTCTCTCATTTTTAGCTAGCCCTCACTACGATCAGAATACCTCAAAACAGACCGGTACAAGGAGAACACGCGTCGCTGTGCCGAGACGACCACAAACAAAATACAATCCTACAATGAACATGATATATGGAAAAAAATCCAATTTTTAAGATTTTTGAATCGTTTCCCAGGCAGGGGCCGGGGGATGACGAGCACACGGAAAAGGCATTTTCACTCATCGCAGAACCACTAAAAGGAGGTGGTGAGATCCTTGATGTTGGTTGCGGGAAGGGTGTACAGACGATGGCCCTTGCCCGCCTGTGCCCGTCCTGCAGGATACTAGCGACAGATATACACCAGCCTTTCCTCGATGCGGTGGATGAAAAAATTGCAGCCGAAGGTTTTTCCGGGAGAATCAAAACGGTCTGTGCATCTATGGACGATCTTCCCTTTGGAGAGGAGTCTTTCGACATTATATGGGCTGAAGGATGTTCATTCATTATGGGCTTTGAAAATGCTGTCAGGTACTGGAAAAAATTCCTGAAACAGGGCGGATATATGATGATATCTGATCTTTTCTGGTTCACGGAGACCCCCTCTGATGAGGCACGGGAGTTCTTCGCAGAAATCGATCCAACAATTATGATCGAAGATAAAGGATTAGAGATCATCCGGAATGCCGGCCTTGAGCCGGTTGGATCCTTCAGGCTCCCTTCACGGGTATGGGAAGAGAGCTACTATGGTATAGTGAAAGGAAAGTCCGGAGACCTTATGGAGGAATTCAAAGACAATGAAGCTGCCCTTATGATTATCAAAGGGCTAAAAAAACAGATTGAAATCTTTGATACATACTCTGACGAGTTTGGGTATACATATACTGTAATGAGAAAACCATTGTGAAGAATATGAGATGAAAGCACTTCTCATTTTTTTCACGTTTAATAAACATAAAATACGTCACTATTTTCAATTCTTCCAAATCCGGCCTTTACTCAATGATTTTCCAAGCCATTACGATATGATTCAAAATCTTTATGATCTCTATTCTTATCAAGAGGATTGGGATGAAGAAGGATCAGTAATGTGTACAGAACAAGGTTTGCAATTGAATCCTCTTACAGGATGAGAAATCTCGTCAAACCAAAGACATCGACAAAGGACGTTACTATCAGATATCCTGATGCACTTATATCATTCCTGATGAAGAATGCATGATTATACCTTCAAAAGAGACATTTGAAAACTATAAAACAGGGGCCGCCAACTATCATTCTGAAACCGGCAACACCCGGGGAGTCGTGGACCGTTGCCATGCAGCCACCGGAGGAGACCGGATCGAAGTGGAGGATCTGCAGCATTACAGCCGGATATCAAAGTACCTGGTCGGAGCCGGGAGAGCGGCGAAGGGTCTCGCAGACCCCATTGAACCCACGGAGATCGATGTATCGGGGTGTGACCTGCTGGTGATCGGTTCACCGGTCTGGTCCGGGAAACCGACCCCTGCCATCAACGCCGCCATCCAGGCCCTGAAGGGGTGCGAGGGAAAGAACAGCATCCTGTTCGTGACCTGTGGCGGTTCGGCCAAGGGATGCTCTCACCCTGATGAAGACGGCCCTGGAAGGGAGAGGCGTGAGCGTCACGGCCAGTGTGGAGTTTACCCGGAAAGATCTCCGCCACGAGGGGAAGGTGAAGGACCTCATCGAACGGATCCAGGCTGCCGGATCAGGATAGGCTAGCAGGTCCTTCATCCACAAAATCGAAATCTTTTACAAAATTCTGCAAAACGAGACGAGCCTGCCTCCGTCATACGTATGAGCAGGACGGGGCGGCCAGGATAGGATACCCTGGTTGTCCTCCCGTGGTTGTGCGGACGGGGGACAGCCCTGAAATAGATCATGAACAGATATGAGCTCAGGTATCCTGTAGGGTAACGTGGTACCACATTAGAGTTGGTGACAAATCACTATGTCGACATATAAACTGAAACATTTTAACGTTCTGAGCGTCGCTAAAATTGGAGCGATTTTAGGATTGATTTGGGGACTGATTTGGGGTATCGTAACGGCTCTCTGGATTAGTAGCCTGGGGATGATTGCGAAGAGTCTGTTTCCTATGGCAGGTCTTGGGGCAGGTCTGGCATTCGTGTTCATGATAATTTTCGGACTGATAGCAGGATTTATTGGAGGCGCTTTCTGGGCTTTTATTTATAATATCGCAGCCGGTTTCATTGGCCCAATAGAAATGGATATCGAAGCATAATCCTCATTCATTATCCCTTTTTTTAACTCTAAAAACACGGGGAATTAGTTCAGCCTGATACGTGCCGAACACTTTGAACATTTGATTCGGATCGGTCTTTTGGAGGTCCCGATTAGTGCAAGCTTAGAACCCATATACGTTCTTTCGTTTCCACATCGGGGACAGGTTACCCTTATACTTGTCAACATATCCGCCACCATCGTTTTGACCTTTACCAAGGCCGATCCCGCCACACTCTTGCAGACGGGGCGGCCCGGATAGGATCCCTGAATTGTCCTCCCGTGGTTGTGCGGACGGGGGACAGCCTGAAATAAATTGGAAGATAATAAGAGCTCAGGTCGTATGCAGGGTGAACGTGGTTCTTAATAAGAATTGAGGATCAGGATCGCCGCTATAGCGCATCTCTGAGGGTGTTTCCTGTGAGCCGAAACGTCTTTCAGGTTGCATCCCGACCGGTTTTTCATGAGATACCTACTGTTCCCTGCTTTGGTTATTTTCCTTGTCATCGTAGCAGCTTGCACAACCCAAACCCCAATCACCGCGACTAGGACACCGACACCTCTACCAACCACTGTACTGACACCAGTTTCCACCACTCTACCGACACTGGCGCCTTCTCCCATCCCTCCTACTAATGCAGAAAGTTCTCTTGAAAAAAATGCTAGTAAATACCTTAACGAAAAAAAGCCTGTGACGACCCCCTTGCCATTTACCGGCACGACCTGGATACTAAAGACCTACCAAGATAGTGACGGTCAGATGGTTGACTTTGTTCCGACCACAGTGATGGTGAAAGTGCTCTTCAATGCTAGTGGAAACTTCTCCGGATTTGATGGGTGCAATTGGCACTCTGGATCGTATACCCTCATCGGGCAGAACGGGATATCCATTAATCCACACGGTCCTACGACCCTGATGTTTTGTTATGGTCGGGAAACGCCCTACCGTTCGCTCCTTCGTAATGTCTCTTCCTATGAAACAACAGCCGATGGGATGCTGAATCTCAAGGATGCACATGGAAAACGTATCCTCGTGTATTCCGGAAGCCGATAGCATAGAAAACGAAAGTGCGCCTCTGATCACATGGGTCCCGATCGCGCTGGCCGGTATCGGTCTGAACCTGTGGTGCTTGTGGTATCTCCTGGTGAAATGGCCCGGAGCGTGGGGTCGGTCCTTGCCGCTGCTCGGGTGGGTGTTCTGCGGGATAGCTGCCCTGCTCCTGGTTAGTCTTCTCTCCACCATCCTGAACGTGATGTTCCGGTCCTCACCCCGGAAGACCAGAGGATAAATTACCCCACCCTTCCAGTCCATCACCGTTACAGCTCGAGTATGAGGGCTTTTTTCTGATGAGATTCTGTCTACGGAGGAGTTACTTCCACTCCCACATCCTGTCATGATAGGTTCCATCGGGTCCGACTTCGATCTCGAAGAGCAGCGCCACGTCATTGAGCTTCTTCAGCGAAGCAGAACTGGACTGGAAATACCGTGCTCCCCGCACGCTCATGCCACTTCCCTTTGAGGGAATGCTGATTCCGGAACCCTGACCTTCAGCCTTCTCGCCATTCATGGTCATCAGAATGGCGTGGCCTTTCACGAACATGCCTCCCTGGGGACGTTCAGAGGCCCACGTTGTGGCAAGGAACGAAACGTCGATGCCATGGACTTTACCCTTTGCTTCGATGGTCCGCTCGATCTTCATCGGCCCGCCCCAGTGATGAACCAGGCGCTGCCCGATGACCTTCCCGGTCAATTCGCCAATCATTTCACCGATCATGTGATCGCCAATGAGCCCGGAAGCTCTTTGGGGGTATATAATTTTGTATCCCCGGAGTGAATAGGATGCCAGGTATGTAGCTATCGCAGAAATGCACCGCTTACATCTTCCTTCATAAAAAGGAGATTCCTGCTATTTTTCCCCGATATCTTCATTCCACAACGCAGGACTGGTGGCAATGAAATCGTTCATCATCCCGATGCATTCCTCATTATTCAGGATGACCAGTTCTACGCCCCGCGAACGGAGGTAGTCCTCCGGTCCCCGGAAGGTCTCATGCTCACCGATCACAACCCGGGGGATTTTGTAGAGAAGGATCGCTCCACTGCACATGTCACAGGGAGAGAGCGTCGAATAGAGTACTGCCCGCTGGTAATCGCCTGCCCTGAGCCGGCCTGCGTTTTCCAGGCAGTCCATCTCGGCGTGCAGAATGGCACTGCCGTCCTGCACCCGGCGGTTATGACCCCGTCCGATGATCCTCCCCTCAAGCACCAGCACCGAGCCAATGGGAATTCCCCCTTCGGTCAATCCCTGGCGGGCTTCTTCGATTGCGGCCTGCATGAATTCATCCATGAACGTGACCCCGTACAGATAGAAATGAACTGGAACCTTTAAAATAGTGCGATTTCTGTTTGGTATCACTTTTGGTTTGCCTCTATATCCTGAGGTGCCGTTTCTGCCGTGCAGTCAGGACGAGTTCCGAAATATCCGGCGTCAGGTGTTCGTCCTGCCATGTCCGTTCTTCTTCAATGGATTTTCCTGAAAGTTTCACCGCTCTGAGTGCATACTCAGCAGCACCTGGTGCATGGTCTGCCATATGGGCAGTCGCCACCGCGTGTCCGATGGAACGGGCTACCGCGATGAGAACCGGGTCGGAAGATTCTCGCGCTACGGATAGTGCACCGACGGCGGCTTTTCTTGCTGCACCGACGGTTGCTTTTTCCTGTTCCCAGTCTCTGGCAACAGAGAGTGCATGAACGAGCCGCTCGTCAATAGTCCCGTCAATGAGTGATACGACGTGTTCTGAACATTCCCGTGCCCATCTCATTACGTGGTGATGACGGTCTTTGGTGAGGGGTCCGCCACGATGTACGGCAACAAATCGTGTATCTCGCATGTTCTCTCTGATTTTTGTCGAATGTATGGGTGCGTTCTCAGGATCGTTATGCTTTTTGTACAGAGCGGGGGACACATAACAGAGTGCTGAATCCATTCCAGGTGGTTGATAAGAAGAGAACTGCTGCTGCTGATCCCCCGCTGGAGGCGATCGGAACGTACCTCTTTTTCACGTCCGCACAGCAGACTACTACACCAGGATGACGGACTCCCGGCCCAAAGCCGAATCGCTGTGGTCACCGTTGCAGAACCAGTTCTTCATGGGCCTCTGGATCGCACAGGCCGTCTCCAACATCGGGACCTGGATGCAGAGCACCGGGGCAGCGTGGCTGATGACCAGCCTGGACCCGTCGCCCCTGATGGTGGC
>ENA-ORXD01001462-ORXD01001462.1-sediment-metagenome-genome-assembly--contig:-NODE-1462-length-19569-cov-4.711471_pt1 | contig 19569 bp, 16 predicted proteins | sample MGYA00237862_ERZ511471 | MGnify/ENA metagenome assembly ERZ511471
GTACAACCATTTTCCGGGATGAAAGTAGAATCAGTAAAACTTGATGTCCTGGAAACTGTTACCTTCTGAATTCCAGGCTCATCCGTCAATGTACCGTCGATGACAATAATATCAGTGTATTTTTTCACAGAAGGACTGAACGGTTCCACACAGGAACACAATCCACCGGCTATGAAAACCACAGCAATAAAAAGTATGTATTTATTTTTGAACTGCATAACATTTCAATACAAACCAGTCACTTACAACACCATCTCCATTCAAAACTTTATTTACCCTTTATTTTTTCCAATTTCTAATCGTAATACCAATAATCCGGTCTGACATTAGTACCTCCTCCTTCAAGACAATCAAAACAACGTCGTTCAGATGTGGCCGTTGTAAAACCAAGGACTTGAATATACACCGGGTATGATGACACTGGGTACATCTCAATAGGATTCAAGCCCGACAACGTATCCAATTTACAAACCTTTTCTAAAACCCGATCCGGAGCCGGACCCACTAAAATTCTCTTTTTACTCATCCCGCTTACCGAGAAAAATCCCAATGCAACTTCATCAGGGTTGGAAACACAGGTGATGTTTCCCTGGCTTGTATAGGGTTGACTTTCATAAAGTCCTCCGGTTTGCTGAGTTTGTTTTTCCAAACTGCTCCAAAATTCATAAGCTTCAGCCGACAATGAGTATTCTCTCACCTCCAGACAATATCGCCATTTTAAGCGCTCGCTTCCAGTGGATACAAAATTCAATTTTACATTCTTCAACAGGTCTTTAGAAATCTCACGAGTGGTTGCAGTATAGATACCCGGAACTTCCTGTGTCTTCCAACATTTGCTTCTGTCATCAGGAAAAGAAAACTTATGCATCGCTCCATCCCACATACGATCTGCCCTGTAAGGTGCATGATATTCCCATGTTTCCAGCATGCTCCAACGATAATACCTTGTATTACCACTTTGGTCACTTGTATTTACAAAGAACTGGTATCCTTTGCTGCCTGCCGGATCTTCAGTCGTCACTTTGCGTCCATAGGTTGCAGTTACACTGTCAATAGGAGGAGCAGCATTCAACGTCTGGAAATCTGACTCGAAAACTTCCCCATTATTGGCTATTACCCTTAACATGTACGAAGTTCCATAGTGTAAATCTGCCTGTGTAAATTCCGCCTCATATCTCCCTTCCCCTTTGCCTTTATATTTGTATATATTTCCTTTATCGTCAAGCACTGTTACCGTACATCCATTTTCCGGGTAAAACAGAGCTTTGGTATAACCAGAGGTACGTGAAACTGTTACGAACTGCTTATCCGGTTGATCCGTGAGCGTTCCGTCGATAACCAACAGATCAGTATATTTTTTTATCTCAGGTGTAAACCGATCAACGCAATGATACAATCCTAATGAAGTAAAAATTGCAGCTATGACAAGAATGTATTTCTTTTTTGATCGCATCATGTTTCAACGTTAACTGATATAAAGCATTAAAAGACTCCTTTGGGAGTTACTACTCAAAACTTATACTCTGTACAATTCATTTTCTCAATTATATGTCCAAAAGTCCGGTCTAATATTTGTTCCCCCTCGTTCCAGGCAATCAAAACAACGTCTTTCGGATGCAGCCATCATATATCTGTCGAAAGGCAAGGGTATTTTAAATAGATATACAGGATAAGCCGACTCCGGATAGTCTTCAATCGGGTTTCGCGGCCCAATGGTATCTCCGGCGCAAACTGGCTCATAAACCAACGCTGGCGGTGGATTAACAAAAATCCTCTTTTTTGAAATTCCACTGGCAGAGAAAAATCCAAGAGCCACTTCATTCGGATTCGAAACACAAGTTATATTTCCCGGAATCATGTATGGTTGGCTTTCGTATAATCCACCAGTCTCTTGTGTCTGCTTTTCCAATCCATTCCAGTATTCATAAGCCTCTGCCGACAGTGCATATTGCTTTACCAGCAAACTGTATCTCCATTTCAACCGATCCGTCTCAGTATTAACATAGTTTAGTTTGATATTCTTCAGGATATCCTCCGAAAGATCTCGTGTTGTGGCAGTATAAATACCCGATACGTCCTTTGTTTGCCAGCAAGTACTCCGGTCGTCCGGGAAAGAGAAATCGTGCAAGGCACCATCCCACATAAATGCGACGGTAAACGGTGCATGATATTCCCAGGTCTCTTCCATGCTCCAACGATAGTAACGTGTATTGCCACTTGGATCACTGGCATTTACAAAAAACTGGTACCCTTTTAAACCTTCCGGATTTTCCACGGTAATCTTAGGCTCAAACACCGCGGTTACACTGTCAATAGCGGGCGCTGCTCTTAACGTCTGATAATCCGACTCAAAAACCTCTCCATTATTCGCAATTACCCTTAACATATATGCTCTCCCGTACTCCAGATCTCCCTGATAAAATTCTGCTTCATACTGACCATTTCCTTTTCCGGTGTATGGATAGATATTTCCCTGATCATCAAGAACACTTACCGAACAATCATTCTCCGGTATAAATTTGGCATCACTGTAATTGGACGTACGGGAAACAGTGACCACCTGTGTTCCCAATTCATCAGTCAGGATACCGTCCACTACCAGCAAATCAGAATACTTCTTAATCTCGGGCGTAAATGGTTCCACACATTGTTGTAATACAGTCGCCCCAATTAATATCGCCAGTAACAGAATGTAATTCCTATTCACTCGCATAATTACCCAATTTGAAATTCCAGGTAAGTGTTAGGATGGGCACACCAAAAATGGATTGTTTGTATCCCTGGATGTTTCCATCCACATTTTTAAAGTACACTGAATAGGCATTCTTCCGTCCCGTAAGGTTATAAACACCTATCATCCAGGAGCTGTGAGCCAGCTTCTTAGCGACCAGGTTTCCTTCGATATTCACTGAAAGGTCGACACGGAAGTAATCCGGTAACCGATACTCGTTTCGAAGCGAGTAGTTTAATACTTTTTTACCATCGATGTAGTATATGGCACTGGGATAAGTAATGGGTCTGCCGGTATAATATACCATATTGCCGGAAAAACTAACCCGACGACTCAACCGGTAATTGGTCACAACATTCACCGAATGCGGAATATCGTAGTTGGCCGGATATGCTTTACCAGAGTTAATCTGGTTTTCTGGAAATTCGCTGTCAACTTTCACCCGGGAGTGAGAATAGGTATAGCTAATCCAGCCATTCAGTTTTCCAGCTGTTTTGCGCAACATCAACTCAAGTCCGTAAGCATCTTGTTTTCCCTGAACCACGTCAGTTTCAACCCATCGGTTCCCAATTAAATCAGCACCATTCTTGTATTCTACCAAATCGTTGGTTTTCTTATAATAAGCTTCGATGGAAGTTTCGATATGCTTTCTTGGAAAATTCCGATAGAAACCAGCACTAAATTGATCTCCAACCTGAGGTCTGATATGCGAATCGGTCAGTTTCCACTGATCGTTCGGAGACAACGCGACTGTATTGCTCAACATAAACAAATACTGCCTCATCCGGTTGTACGAAAGTTTTACCGAACTGTTCTGGCCCAGCAGGTAATTTAACGCCAAACGCCATTCCGGGCCATGGTAAGATTGAATAAAATCGCCCGATTTATAACTGGTCGTATCGATAACTGTGCTTTCGTCATAAGGTGCTCCGGGGTAATATTGCCGTACCTTGTTTGGACCAAGATATGCATAGTAACTATAACGGATTCCGGCATCTACCGTGAGGTTAGCCCCGATTTTCCATTCATCACTTACATACAATGCGTTTTCCGTACCATATTCACGTCCAAGGTTCGCATAATAACGTAACGACTTATCACCATAAGGGGACAACGCACCCCTGTCAAGATCATAATAAATGGCAGAAAGACCGAAACGCAACAGATGATTAGGCGCGACATTGAAATCGAAGTCACTCTTCATTTCGTAATGCCCGATGGAATAATTTTTCGAATAGGCATTTAGCGGATCTTCTTCTTCTGTATTCGCATATGAATATTCACCAAATGCACCACTAAACGTTCCGGTAAAACGTTCACTGAAAAGGTGTCTCCAACTTAGTGAGCTTCCCTTATTACTGTATTTAAAGTGACTGTTCGTCGACAGCGTAAACCTGTCGTGACTATAGTATCCGAAAAGCTGAATGTGATTATTTCGATTGGCCTCCAAACTAAAGTTAGTAGCGATGTCATAAAAACCTGCGTTACTATTTTTCAGATCCGGATCCTTTAATCGTCTCAGAATCCAATCGGAATAAGTGGAACGACCACCGATGACAAATGAGCCTTTATCTTTTACCAAAGGTCCTTCCACCGAAAGCCTTCCGGTAATTGGACTAATTCCCCCACGGGCCGTGAATTTTTTCTGGTTTCCTTCACGGGTCGAGATATCAAAAATGGAAGCCAACCGACCACCAAACCTGGCCGGAATATTACTTTTATAGAAAGAAAAATCTCGAATGATATCCGAGTTAAATGCTGAGAAAAACCCGAACAAGTGCGAAGTATTGAATACCGGAACCCTGTTGATGTAAAACAGGTTCTGATCGGCCGGACTTCCCCGGACATTCAGCCCTGAACTACCTTCTCCGACAGATTGAACTCCAGGCAACATGCGTGCTACTTCCAGCAAGTCACTCTCACCCATCACAACAGGTATTTCCTTAATAGATTTCACATCAAGCCGTTGAAATCCCATTTGGGTTCCACGAACATTGTGAAACTTATTAGCCTCAACCACGACTTCCTTCAGCGGAATGATATCTTTTTCGAATTTAAAGTTATAATGTGAATCTGTCCAGATTTCCAGATTATAAACCTGTTTCTGCATCCCCATGCTTCCCAGCGATAAAGTATACTTGCCGGGAGGAACGACAAGTCGGTAATAACCCTGGGCGTCACTCACCACACCGTCTTTCAGCTGTTCCACATAGAAAGTGGCTCCCACAAGCGGTTCTCCATTTTCAGCACTGGTCACTCTTCCCGTAAGGTAGACCCGCTCATTAGGTTTTTTAATATGTTCCTGTCCAAATACAATGCTTCTGGGTTTCTTCTCTTTTCGACCTTCCAGATATCGCTTTTCAACTTCTGATATTCCTTCTTTCTCGGAAGTTCCTCCCGAAGCCTGGATCAATTTTTCCGGAAGAGTGGTAACCATTTCCCTTCCTTTCATAATGTACACATCGTGATAGGCATCGATGTAGTATCGCAACTCAGTACCGAGGAAAGCACGATGGAGCACTTCCTTCAGCGATAAACCGGAACCGGATGCATGCGCTATTTCGACATTTTGCACCCACTCATTCCGGTAATAAAAATGAACCTCGTGTTGAGCTTCCATCTTGGAAACAAACTGTTCAAAGGATAATCCGTTATAGTCTCCGGAAAATACAATATCGTTATCCTGGTTTTGCGCCCGAACTTCCGGAACCAGCATGAACAATATTATTCCCCAAATGATGCCGGTTACTTTCATGCGTCTTTCAGGATATTAAGCAGGTTAGTGAAATCTTCGTTAGTTATACCAGTGAAGGAACCGCGGTGCACCCGGAAATACTTTTTCAGCTCTTTTTTCTTTTCAGGAAAATGTTTCCAGATTGATTTTCTGTTTCGGATGTCAAACACCTTACCATCGCGTTCAAAATAATACTTCCGATATGTCTTTGTGTAAGCAAAATGATTGGCTTGAGTCCCTTGAGGTACTTCCAGGTATTTGTTGTACTTGATTAACCAGCGAAATCCCTTTTTGCCGATCACCTGATAAAATGATGCGGGCAACTGGTCGTTGTCTAACCATTCGAAGGAATACCCCCCTTCAAGGGTAAACTGATGAATAAAATCCCGCCGCAGAATAATATTACTCTGCCCCCCGAAGGAATTGATAACTTTCAGCACAAGTTGCTGGTCGACGATATCGTACTTCAATTCAACCGGAGAGAAATTCTCGTCTTTTACCATGACCGATCCCCTGTGAAAGGTATTCTCTCCCATAAACGGATATCCGGCGGCATTGTAATGTAAGTTGATATACAAAACTCCGTTGACCAACAAATCATTTAAGCCATACATTTGATTGTACTGCTCATACTGCTTTTTCAAAGCATCTCCTGATGTTGGCTGAGCCTTTAGGGTAAAAGGCACGCAAAGCAAAAAGAGAGACAGAATTCTCCCGAAACGATTGAATGACATGTAGAATCTTTAAATCAGTTAATTAGACTAACACACAATGACAAAATATGGTACGTATTCTCTCCAAATCCGCTTATTCAATTCATGCGGGAAGGGTCGTTATTGTGTCTGAAATGCTTTAATTAGGCGCATTTTGGCCTTATGAAAGTAGTGAAAGAATTTATTTAATCAAAGAATAGCTCTATAAATTAACATAAAAGCAATTTTGAGGGGAAAGACTATAAAATAAGGCCGCATAACTTTCTATTATACGACCTTTTTGACATCGTTACGGAGCTGCTATTTTATTTGTAATGCATCATCTGTGTCTTTATCAATGGCAGGACGGCCTGATTTCATCCATACCGGTTCGGAAGATCCTTTCAAATAGTGATCGAAAAATTGTTTCATTCGAATAGATAAATCCATTCGATCACCCCAACTATCTGCTTTCAGGTTGTGGGGTTCATCATTGTAGCTAAGCATCCAAACCGGCTTATCTAACCTGCGTAACGCCACAAAGAATTCGATTCCCTGGTACCACGGGACGGCTGTATCATGGTCGTTATGCATCATTAATAGTGGCGTACGAACTTTATCGGCATAAAACAGCGGAGAATTTTCAATATAGCGCCATGGTTTATCCCATAAAGTTCCTCCCAACCGGCTTTGTGTATGCTCGTATTGGAACATGCGACTTAAACCACTTCCCCAGCGAATGCCACCATAGGCACTGGTCATGTTGCTAACCGGTGCTCCGGCCATTGCTGCAGCAAACAGATTGGTCTGCGTCACCAGGTAAGCTGTTTGGTAACCGCCCCAGCTCTGTCCCTGCAGAGCCATATGTTTCACGTCAACAAACGGATATTTATCCATTAAAGAATGGACACCACTCATGATGCAATCATACGCACTTTGTCCCGGGTAACCGGTAGTATACACGATATCCGGCACAAAGACCAGATAGTCGTTGCTGGTATAAAACGGTTTGTTGATAATGGAACGGCTTGGCGAAGGGGTCCAATAACGATGAAAAGAATCAGAACTGCGTTCATAGAAATAAACCATCATCGGATACTTCTTCGTCGGGTCAAAGTTGTCAGGTTTATACAATAATCCCTGAAGTTTCACTCCATCCAGATTTGTCCAGCTCACCAGTTCTACCGATCCCCACAAATAATCGTTCTGCTGTGAATCAGCAACTGTTTCTTTCTTATAGTTGGCAAACCAATCATCTGTCTTCCAAACATCAGGATAATCGGTAAAAGATTCGCGTGTAAAGATCATTTGGGGAGCGTGTTTGGCTTTTGCCGTATTCCTGAACATGTAATCATCCAATACCAGAATATTGGGAGAAGCAGGTTTATTCATCCGTATAGAAGCATAACCAGCCTGCTTGGTCTCATCCTGGAAAACAGAAAGCAGGACCGGCTTCTTAACCGATATAAATTCCTCTTCCGGATCCAGTTTCAGATACCTGAAAACCATGTGATGCGTGCGTCCATATCCCTCGGTAAGATTAATCGGTTGTTCTTTCCCTGAAGGATCGAGTTGCCATATATCATAACGGTCATAAACAAAAATGTACCGGTCATTCTCAGCCCATCCGGCAATACCATAAGGTTCGGCCGGTGTTGGCATATCGTTTAACTCATCATACATGGGTATTTTAACCGACGATGTAAGCGCGATAGCTGCCAGTGTTTTCGTGTTAACTGAATAATATGTGCTGTCTTGCCAATTGTAGTAAACGAAGTAATGTTGGGCAGGACCGAGCCAGCCCCGCATGATTCCTCTCGCCAGCGGCTTTCTCTCTCCATTTGCGATATTAATAAGGTAATAATCCTCTCTTTCAAGCCCCGTCCACGACATAGCCCGTTCATAGGCCACAGGGTTAACTCCATACGCATATTCTCCTTCGCCTGTCCGCTTTATCCGAACGGTTTTCAAGTCTTTGTCCGCTAACTGGGTAACCACCCCCTTTGCAATATCATATGCCGCCAGATAAGTCCTTTTCTTCTCTTTGTCAAGATTAATTTTCTGACGGGGTTGCAACTCTTTATCCGTCCAGGCCCAGATATCCAAACGCGCCTTTTCACTCTTCATCAAGCTATCCTTAGGTTCCTTTTCAGGTTTGGATGCAGTACCAAAAAACAAACGTTTCCCGTCTTCCGAAAAATTCATATCCCCATTTTCCGAAGGTGCCCACCCAACAGGCAGTCCTGCAGTGACTGTATCGGCTATGATGGCCGGCTGACCATATTTCACCGACAGATACAAGCCGTATGTCTTTGTTTTTGCAGTATCTTTCGAAAAGAGAAAAGCTCCGCGCTCGCCAGCATCGTCAATGGCAATCTTACCGGGAAATCCTTCTTCAGAATAAATAATATGCCGTTGGCTGGTTTGGGTATCAAAATAATCAACTGAAGCCAGGTTCACGGTAGAATCTTTCCTGCCTGTGGTAAACATCAGTATCTGTCCATTCTTCGACCAGCTATACGATTTCACATGCCGGAAAACCAGTGTATCGGTCAAACCGGGCTTAACAACAACCAGGTTGCCGGACTCCTTTTTCTCTTTCTTGCTTTTCTTATTATCGTCCGTTTTATCGGTTTTGGTGGTATCGTCCGGACTTTCAATTTTTCCATCCGATAAAAATGCTACCCATCCCGCTCCTTCTTCGGGAATTTTAAACGATTCGGCTTTGGCATATTTAACCAATTCGTGCGTGGCAAACGAATAAATTCCAATGGAATCCTGCGGTTGCTTATCTTTCTTAAATTCCTTCACCTCTGCCTCACGACGAAGCGCCAACGGTGGTTTAATTTTAAACGTTACAATGGAGCTATTCCCGGCCAATTGTGCATCATATCCACGCGCAATCGTATCCGTCCGGTTGCTGGTCATATCTTTCACAACAAGGCTTCCATCGCCATGTCCCGGATTTAGCTCATAAACCAGGAATTGACCGTTCTCAGAAATCTGCGGTTTACTAATGTGCTTCCAGGAAATAAAGTCGTCGATGGTTAATGGTTTCTTTTCCTGCTGCGCAAACAGCGTACCTGTTAATCCGAGGAAAAGTAAGGAAAGGAGTAACTTTTTCACATGTAAAGATTTTATCGGTTATTAGATATTAAATTCAAAATACATAATCTTCGACCCAAAAGGGAAAACAACTTATCCCTGATAAATCGAACTCATTCATTCTTCTTTGTGAAATTGATGATACACTGACTAACAATGAATAAGCAATAAATGTAAGAAATTTAACACAATAACATGGTCATCGGTTATTCGCTCACCTATAATTTCAAGTGTTGACTGGTGTTTGTATAAAGAAGCCATGATTATCATTTTTCATTATGTTTTAAAACAATCCATTATGAATTACACACCCGATTGAGCCCGGTGTTATTCAATTACAGGCGATTGCATCTGTTCATGCAAACAAAACCTGCTCAAAAACGTATAAAATAATGTGTGTGAAGTGACAATACCCACTTCTAAGTTTATATAATTCTGTGTATCTTGAAAAGAAAAAGGCTTCCATTCGTCCCTGTTTCTTTTGGGATGTATGAGCTGGATTAACAACAGCATGTTTTACTAAATATCGTTATCCGCATAATTTCCGTTTCCTAACTTTTAATCAGACCTAAAATGAAAAATTACATCCTAATATCCATCATGGCCCTGGTTGTTTTCGCTGCCTGCAAACCCGGTCATCAAAAGGAAGCTGAGCGGCAAACAGCTATGGAGACCGATACGGTCATTTCCATTCCGGCCCACACGGTGAATGTATACTATTTTCACGGTGATAAGCCCTGTGTAACCTGTCAGACAATTGGCAATGTAACAAAAGCGACAGTGTTGAAATATTTTGCCGATTCGGCGAATGTACACTTTATCGATATCAATATTAACCGGAAACCCAATCGAAAACTGGCCCGCTATTACCACATTACCAATACATCCATCGTTATCGCAGGACGCGAAGGTTACGATAACCTGACCAAAGAGGCATTTGACTATGCGATGAAAGATTCGGAGAGACTGGAAACTCTGTTAAAGGAAACCATTCTTGAACGTGAAGAGTATAACAGATAAGATTCATAACCATACCCATTACACCCTGTTGCTTATCGAATGATGAACAGCGGGGTTTTTTATGGAAAATGATTAATTAGAGCCAGCCTTTCCGATGAAAATACCATAGGGTAAAAAACGATGAAGCCACCATCAATAAAATAGCAAATGGATAACCAAAACTCCAACTCAGTTCCGGCATTATCCGGAAGTTCATACCATACATACTGGCTATCAGGGTGGGCGGCATAAATACTACGGCTACCACCGAGAACATCTTGATGATTTTGTTCTGCTCAATATCAATCAATCCCATCAGGGTGTCCTGCAAAAATTCAAGACGCTCAAAACTGAAAGCCGTGTGTTCCAGCAATGAGCCGGTGTCTTTCAGCATAATACGCAAGCGTCCCTCCTTCTTCCCGTGAAAACGCTCACTTTTCAGGATAGCCGACATCACCCGCTGCTTATCCATGATGTTCTCGCGCAGCAACATGGTAGCTTCCTGCAACTGGGTGATCTGCAGAATGCTCTCTTCGTCCAAATCGCGATCGATACGTATCTTTTTACTGATTTGGTTGATACTTCGTCCTACAGCCTCCAGCAAGTCAGCATCATAATCAATGCGAACATCCAACAGGAACAGGAACAAATCGTAACCATCCATCTCACTTGCCGATTGGGCCTGCAGCCGTTCGTACACATTTTTAAACGAGTCGACTTTATCGTAGTGATAGGAAAAAAGAATGTGGTGCTTGATGATGAAGGAGACCGGCATGTAATCGTACCGCCCGTTCTCCATTTTCATATAGTTGGAATTGGCAATAATGGTATCGTCGGTCTCGAAGTAGCGGGAACTACTCTCAATTTCCTCGGCTTTTTGCCAGCTCAGCAACTTGATGTCGTATTGTGTCTCAACCTGTTTTCGTTCTTCAGGAGTGGGGCTTTCCAAGTCAATGCCGATGATCTCCTTATCGCCCAAACCCGAAATGGAATCCCGGGTCTTCTCCATGTGAACTCGTCCGTTTTCCTTATACAGGACTGTAATCATAAACTGCAGGATTTGTTGGTAAGACAAATACCCATTATCGACATGCCGGCCGTTGATTCCTTTTGAAAAATGAATACTTTCCGTCAAGCACAGAAAGCAGGTTTCATTTTCAGGATTCAAAGCAGGTCTGAACCGGGCAATACAAAATTAATAAATTCGGTGGGGCAAGCACTACCTCACATCTCCCTTTTTCAGTAACCGGAAAGCGTCAATGCACTTTTATGCTTTTGCATACCCATATAACATCGCAATCTCCTGCGCCCAGATGGAATCATCAGGTGTTTCCAGAATGATGGGAATGTCATCGAAGCGGGCATCCTGCATCAATCGACGGAAAGCGTCAATACCGATGAACCCTTTACCAATACTGTCGTGCCGGTCGACATGACTGCCCAGTTCTTTCTTCGAATCGTTCAGGTGAATGCCTTTCAGGTAATTTAAACCAACTACCTCTTCAAATTTCCGGAACGTTTCGTTGTACCCTTCTTCTGTCACCAAATCATAGCCTGCGGTAAACGCGTGGCACGTATCGATACAAACGCCCACGCGGGATTTATCTTCCACCTGGTCGATGATTTCCGCCAGCTGTTCGAACGTAAAGCCCAGATTAGTTCCCTGCCCTGCGGTGTTCTCAATAACAGCGGTCACTCCGTGTGTTTTCTCCAGCGCCAGGTTAATGGAACCGGCAATGGTGGACAGACATACTTTCTCTGATATTTTATTCAAATGACTTCCCGGATGGAAATTCAACAGCGACAAGCCCAACTGCTCACAGCGCTGCATCTCGTCCAGAAACGCGTCCTGCGATTTTTCCAGGCCTTCTTTTTCGGGATGCCCCAGGTTAATGAGGTAACTGTCGTGCGGCAGGATGTGCTTCGGGTCGTAGCCGTATTTTTTACAATTGGACTTAAATTCATCGATACTTTCCTGCGTCAGCGGTTTGGCCACCCACTGCCGCTGATTTTTGGTAAACAAGGCAAAAGCTTTCGCTCCGATAGCATGCGCATTTGCCGGTGCGTTTTCCACACCCCCAGCTGCACTCACATGTGCGCCAATATATTTCATACAATTACATTTTTTCAGGTTACCGAAAACAGAGTCATTTTGTGCATAAAGCAAAAAAAACCTTGCTTCCTTCTTTTCACTCAAATAAAGGATTAACCATCTAAAAAGTTCGTTTCTGTTAAACAAAATAATTAACAACCGTAGTTGAATGCACCCCAAATTCTCAGACTCGTGTTTCCATTTTGTAAATAAAAAGGAAAACACCATCTTGGCGTTATCAATATGACCATTTGAGCAAGCCAAAATGAAAAAGAATCTTTTCCTGTTTATCCTGCTGGTTACTATTCCGTTTTGGAGTGCAGCACAGCAAAGCAATCAAAAAGATACCGAGAAAAAAGAGATAAAAACCGGATGGAACATGGGCGCACTGCCGGCCATTTCGTTCGACAGTGACCTGGGCTTTCAGTATGGCGCTGTGGTTAACTTCTTCAATTACGGTGATGGTAGCAACTACCCCAACTACAATCATTCGCTGTATTTCGAGGTTTCGCGCTACACTAAAGGCAGCGGCACCTACCGTTTCTATTACGATTCAGAAGAACTGATTCCGGGCATCGAAATCACAACCGATTTGAGTTACCTACCCGATCAGGCGTACGATTTTTACGGCTTCAACGGTTACGAAGCCGTTTACAATAAAAACTGGACTGACGACAAATCACCGGATTACCGGACCCGGATGTTTTACAAGTTTCACCAGAAACTCTTTCGGTTTAAAACCGATATCCAGGGTGACTGGGGCGATTCGAATTTTCGCTGGCTGGTAGGTTTCAATCTGCTGAACTTCAACATCGGCTCAGTTGATGTAGATAAATTGAACAAAGGAAAGAAGGAAGCCGACAAACTGCCACCGGTAAGCGAACAACCCGGGCTGTATGAAAAATACCAGCAATGGGGCATCCTTTCGGCGAAAGAAGCCAACGGTGGCTTTGTCCCGATTGTGAAAGCCGGATTGGTGTACGATTCCCGTGATAATAAACCCAACCCGATGCACGGCATCTGGGCCGAAGCGGAACTGGCTACCGCACAAAAATTCATGGGCGCCGAAAGCAGTTTTGCCAAGCTATCCATTACACAACGACAATATTTCACCCTGATTAAAAACGACCTTTCGTTTGCATACCGCGTTCAGTGGCAACAAACCATTGGCGGACACGCTCCCTTTTATTACCAACCGCAAATCATTGCATCGGCCTTGCGCGGCTCGTCATCATCCGGATTGGGAGGCGCCAAAACCCTGCGCGGTATCCTGCGGAACCGGATCGTGGGCGACGGATTTGTGATGGGCAATACCGAACTGCGTTGGAAGTTTGCCCGGATGGAGAAATTTAAACAACATTTTTACTGGGGACTGAACGGCTTCCTCGACTTCGGACGCGTGGTGAAGAAGATGGATATCCAAAACAAGATTACCAACATGACCGAGCCGATGAACCAGTATTTCAATTTCGGCGCCGAGAAGATGCACTACAGCGCCGGTGGCGGTTTGCGCCTGGCCATGAACCAAAACTTCATCGCAGCGCTGGACTACGGAATTGCCCTCGACAAACAGGATGGTGAATCGGGTATCTACATCGGGTTGAATTACCTGTTTTAGGAAGCACTTCTATTACGCCATACAATGATTGGATTTGACAACGGCATGTTCAGGGAACTACAGGTAATTGCAGTTCCGGTTACCAGTATCTCCATCAACCGGGGATATGGTGCATTCGAGTTTTTCGAGGTTATCCATGGCAAACCGTTTTACGGAGAGCGGCACCTCGAGCGCTTCGACCGTTCCCTCCGGTTGTTGAAGTTAACAATTGATTTCCTGCCCCGTCTGCCGAAGACGATAGAGGAGATAATCGGGCACAACCGCATGGAACATGGTTACATCAAGATGTTTGCGCTGCCTCATACACCACGTACCGGAGACTCTTATCAGGCGGCCCTATACATCTTCCCCACGGAAATGCCACAGTACGCTCCATCGCTATATCAGCAGGGAGCTCACTTAACACTCAAAGAGTTCAGCCGTTTTCTGCCGGAAGCCAAATCGACCAACTACCTGGCGGGGCAATTCTGGGCGGATGAAGCAACCGACTCCGGAACAGTCGACATTCTGTACCATAATGGTAAAACGGTTCAGGAAACATCGCGCGGAAACATCTTTGTAGTCAAAAACGGAAAGGTTATCACTCCTAAAGAAAACATTTTAAAAGGAGTAACCCGAAGCATCGTGCTGGACATCCTTACAGATCACCCATTCAATTATCAGGAAGCAGAGATCAGTTTGGAAGAGCTGATGACAGCCGATGAAGTTTTCCTGGCCAGTACCACCAAACAAATCATGCCCATCGTGCAGATTGACGGACAAACCATCGGCAACGGGCAGCCCGGGACTATCACCCGGCAAATCATGGAGGAATTTCAGCGAATCAGGGAAAATTACTGATAACCACCGGTATCATTAAAAAAATCACGCGATCGTAATAGGACGCGATGCGGCCATGTTATTGTCGCTGTGATAACGGTCTATTGCAGAGAATTTCCTAAATGCGAATTTTATACCAATTCCTAATACGTAATTAGGGTACCGCTACACCCCTATCCCGAATTTTCGGGACCCTAAAGGGGACTTTAAAGCCGCCCCTTTAGGGGAGGTTTGGAGGGGTAAAAAATCAAGGTTTCCCTTTAGGGAGCAGGGTAAAAATGCTTGATTTTTCCTGATTAAGAGACGCAAAGCATTGCGTCTCTACCCTAAACTGATATCACTAGCCGGCTTTGGGTTGAAACGATAGCTTTTTCTGCAAAGACTCATAAGCAGCCAATTTGTGTCGATAGCCCAGATTCAGCGGTAACAAGGCCCGCATGACAGTTCCAGTAGGCAGATATCCGGACGCTCTCCTCACCCGCCGAATAATGCGATCGTACCGGTAAAATTGCTGCTGAACCCACGCTGTTCCGTTATGGAGCTCCCTCACGCTCATGTTCAATGGTTGGTGTACCACATGAAAGAAATCGTAATGGCTCCAATCCCTGTCGAATATGCGGCCTTCCCTGTCCAGTTGTTCAAAGAGCGGCGTACCCGGGAAAGGAGTCAACCGGGTAGCCTGAAGGACCTCGATATTGGCTTCCAACAGAAAATCGAGGGTATTGGCAAATACATCCGGTCCGTCATTGTCACTGCCAAAGATGAACCCCGCAAAAACACCAATTCCTGCCCGATGAAGTTTCTTCACCGCTTCGAGATAATCCACCCGCTTATTACCGAATTTTTTCCAGCTTTCCAGGCTCTGCCGCGAAAGCGACTCGAAGCCGATAAACAACCCGCGACAACCGCTTTGAGCAGCCAAACAGACCAATTCTTCGTCTTCGGCAATGCCGATACCGCATTGACTATGCCACTGCTTTTTCAAAGGAATCATGGCTTTGAATAATTCACGGGCATATTCCTTGTCGAGCGCAATGTTATCGTCCATGAACAGTACTTCGCGGCCCAGGCCTTTCAATTCTTCCACTACTTCGCCCACCGGCCGGGTACGTAGCCGGTAATGGTTAAATCGCGCCACCGAACAAAACCCACAACGGTTAAAACACCCACGTGTGGCTTGCAGTGTATTGGTGGTAATGTAAGCCCGCTGACGGAGCAGGTTCCGGTCGGGCACCGGTAAGCCTGCCAAATCGACCAGCTGACTCCGGTAAAATGCTTTCAACCGGCCATTCATGTAGTCTTCCATCATGCGGGGAACGCTGCTTTCGGCTTCTCCAATGCAAACAGCATCGGCATGTTGAATCGCTTCATCCGGCATGAAGGTCGGATGATAACCACCGAAAATAACGGTCTTGCCTTTTGCCCGGAACCGATCGGCAATTTCGTAAGCCCGGGGGGCGTTGTAGGTCATAAACGAGATGCCGATGATATCTGCATCATCATCAAAATCGACCGGCTCCACATCCTCGTCAACAATCTTTGTCTCGACATACTGCGGCATGGAAGCAGCCACATACAAACTGGCCAACATGGAAAATCGGAACACGCCGGAATTAGCCGGACGTTGATGGACGCCAATGCGCCACAACGGAGAGGTGGGATTAATCAGGGTAAACTTTATTTGGGTTCCCCGATGCATGGCTGCAGGTTTCGTTTATATAAAGTTACGGGACTTTCCGACAGGAACATACGTGGCGTTCATAAATATCGGGGGATTAAACGCTGATACTGCAAAAAAAATACCACCGCCATGAACGATGTGACAATAGAAACGTAACATGCTACGTTTCTATATACAAGGACATTGGGTTTTTTCATACCTTTCGTTTCCGTATTGACGAATAAAGACTAACACCATTCATGAACCTGTTTCTATGAAAAAGACCTATCGATTTAAGAAGGCGTTTGGTCCGGTGGCCTCCACTTCCGGCGTCATTGTTTTTCTGGCAGGAATCGTGGCCAGCTATTTTTCTCTCACCGGGTTGGCCCTGGTGTTTATTGGCAGCTTCCTCGGGTTCACCAACACCAGCACCACCATCGATTATTACAATCGGAGAGTAAAATTCAGCAACAACCTGTTTGGGCTGATACGCCTGGGAAAATGGCGCGACATTTACTGGGATATGCAACTTCACCTTGTGACGTCGCGGGAAGTGTTTACCTCATATAGCAGGGGAAACCGCTCGCTGGATACCGAAGTAAAACAGACCTTTGTCGAGCTGTATGACGCCAAAGGGCATTCGCTCCTTCCGCTTAAAAGCATCGGCAAAAACGAGGATCCGGAAAAGGAACTGGAACGGTTGCGTCTGAGCCTCGGATTAACGACGGAACCGGTGTGACCCGGACCGGGAGAAAAGAACGACAATGGACAAACCCAATAAAAGAAACGACGCCCCGGCAAAATTCAGGAGTTTTCTCAAAAAGGTAATTTGGCCTGTCACCCCGCTGACCGTCGTTACCGTTGTGAGTATCGTTGTTACAGTCTGGACCTGGATCATCTATTTCATCGACAAGCCATCCGAAGCCATCGTGGTTGCTGTCACTACGGCCATATCGTTCGTACTGGTAACATTTTATGTAGTCGATCGCGTATTGACCAAAGTGATATCCTACCGGAAACTGACATTAGGCGAAATCATACTGGGAGTCATCATTTTCTTTTTCTATTCATTCCAGGGCAGAACCGTCGATATCAACTTTCACACGGATAAAGATTTTATTGTGGTCCTGTTCGACTCAAAAGAGAAGACCCTTTCGGATTTCCACCGTAGAGGAATTTTCAGCAAAGAGTTGAATGTGCATAACACCCACATTGTGCACCTCGACAGTTCATTGGCCTCCATCAACAACCTGCGCATCAACGAACCGGCTCAATGGAATGCTTTTAGCCAAGATGAAGGCCGAATCGAACTCGACGGTCAATCGATACAATACATTTTAAGCTCAGACAATCGCACCAATCCATATCTGCATAAGAATCCGCAACCCTATATCGACAGCCTGCTGAACCTGGCAATTCATGAACTGAAACCGGCTGGAGAAAATGATTAAATGGTTCATACCCGATGCGATCGTAAGGCTTTCCTCAAAGGACAATGAACATTTTCTGAACTGTCAAAATAAAAGTCATCTCCGGAATTTTACCCCTAAATCCCCTAAAGGGGACTTTAAGCCGCCCCTTTAGGGGAGGTTTGGAGGGGTAAAAGCAGGCTCGGATACAATTTACAAGTATAAAATCTTGTCAATCGACTTTTGGGACACCTCCGCCGCAGCCGGTAGTCACCACAACCCCGCCATTTTCGTACCTTTCCTATTCAATTCCGAAAAAACATGCACCCGGGTGTAATAATCCGCGACGTAAGCCACTAACCAAAGAAAAGAGAAAATTTGAGCAGCGATTTTTATACAGCCTACATTCTTCCCTATTCGGCTTTGATCATCAAGATTTGCCGGGCGTATACCAATACGCAGGAAGATTTTGAAGATTATTACCAGGAGGTATGCCTGCAAATCTGGAGGACGCGGGAAAAGTTCCGCCGGGAGTCGGAATGGAGCACCTGGGTCTACCGGATATCGCTGAATGTTTGTTTGACTTTGCTGAAAAAGAAGAAAAACAACACACAGCATTTTGCTTCTGACTATGTGCCCGAAGAAGAGACAGAGGACAGCCATGCTTTTGCCGACGAAAACCTGAATGTGCTGTACGATGCCATCAGGCGGTTGTCGGAAGTGGACCGGGGTGTTATTTTACTCTACCTGGAGGAAAAATCTTACCAGGAAATCGCAGATATCATGGGTACGAATACCAACAATATTGGCGTACGCATTAACCGGATTAAAGAACGACTAAAGAAATTGTTAGATGGAAAAGTCAATTGAAACCATTTGGAAAGAGGGCTTTTTAGAAGCCAATGCTTTGGTGGCCCCGAAATTAAATAACCTGTACACGCAGAAATCGATACACATCGTCGAGAAGTTCAAGCGTATGTTTCAAACCAACTTACGGGCCATTGTGATTGGGGCCGTTGTCATTTTGGGCGCTTCTTTTGTTGTCGGGATACCCGTGATGGGCATCATGGTGTTTTTGATTGCCGGCGCCATTGTGTTGGTCAACCGCAAATTACAGAAAAGACTCATGGAGATCGAGCCGAATGTAAGCAGCTACGAGTACGTTAAATCGTTTGACCATTGGTTGAAAGAGCAGATTGACGTCAACGCCAGGATGGCCCGGTTTTACTACCCATTCTTCTTCCTGTCGATGGTTTTGGGCTTTTGGTTCTCCGACTACCTTCCGTTGGTAACGAGACATCTTCCTTCCATTTATTTGGTCAACGGAATCCCGGTATTTTGGTTATTGGGCGTGTTCATCATCATGGGGATACTCTACGCTGTTGGCGGACGGCTTTACAAATGGGACCTGCAGATTGTGTATGGTCGGGTATTGAAAAAGCTGGATGAAATCCTTTCGGATATGGATAAACTGAGGGCGTGATTTTGTCGGGTGAAATAACGCCCGGGACCATGGAGACGCAAAGCATTGCGTCTCTACAGGTACCCCAAAATGGTTATGGACGACACGACTGAATGAATGCAGCCTATAACCGCAGGGAAGAACAAAAGGGACGCCGGGAACTGCAAAAGGGGTAGTATTCATTAAACTGTGTCAGGGGTTAAAATAATGATGTTTCAGTGCTGTTGTAATGTTGATAACTTTGGCGA
>ENA-ORXD01001463-ORXD01001463.1-sediment-metagenome-genome-assembly--contig:-NODE-1463-length-19549-cov-4.602609_pt1 | contig 19549 bp, 15 predicted proteins | sample MGYA00237862_ERZ511471 | MGnify/ENA metagenome assembly ERZ511471
AAACGGGATAGGCGTAGGGGGTGCCGCGAAGATCACGAGTCTCAACCCGCTCCAGGCGTCCGGTCATGGTGATGAAATAACCTTCTCCGAACAAGGTGGGATCAAGGAACCGGGACGTTTCAGCCAGAAAGCGCCCTCCTTGCTCGTCAGGGTGGCCAGGGCCGCCCCAACGATCCAAGGTGTAGGACAACACTTCGAGAACCGTACCCTCGCGACCGGCACGGTTTTCAATGATGGTCCCTCCCAGCAGCAGAACCTGCCCCTGGTAACGGTCAGGTGCAGCCATTACCGTGGCCAAATCTAGCGCTGGATTGGCAGAACGCAAGGCGTCTTCTGATAAAACATGACTACAGCCGCTGAGCAACAGCAGCAGAATGAACCAAACCGTCCAGTTGCCTTTCATCTTGTCCTCCTCGCCCCAATGGGGCTTCGACATATCAAGTGTAGCGCCGAACAGGAGGAGGGTCAAACGGCGGCTCAGGGGCCTAGAGGGACCACCAGCACCGGCCGATGCGATTTACGCAGAACCTTCTCCGCCACGCTTCCAAGGAAGGCATAATGAACCGGTCCCTTACCGTGGCTTCCCAAAACAATCAGGTCGACCTCCAGATCGTCAGAGACCTCCAGGATCATGGCTACGGCATGGCCATGATGAATCTCGATGTTGGAAATCAGCCCCAGATCCCCAGGATGGTCGTTCAATTCTTCGGCGGCAAACTCCTGCAATCGCGCCTGAATCTGTGCTTTGATGTCTGCTTTGTGGGCCAGTTCATAATCGGTCAGCTTGTTCCCCCCCATGGCAGTCGCTACCAGATTGAGAACCGCCGGCTCGACATCGGGAATCACATGCAACAGGGTGATCTGCCCCTGGTGAGCCCGCGCCAAGCCCACCGCATGACGCAAGGCATAGGCGGAATTTGGGGTTAAATCGGTTGCCACCAGAATCTTTTTATAAATCGGAATCACGGCCTCCTCCATGCACGGTTAAGCTGGGGCGGTGTAGGCTTTGGCGCGGGCTTTCTGCCACGCCATCAGGAGCAACCACAACCCCAGACCGAACAGATAAATTAAGTAATGATTCTCTATGCCGAACACCCGGCCGAAAAATCCGGGCCGGAACATGAACGCAGCCACCCCGGCCAGAATGATCAGGTCATACCAACGATTCTTAACGATAAACCACCCCTGAGTCGCCGAAGCAAAGGCAAATGCCCCGACGCTGGTCATGGCAAAGATATAGACAGCCAGAGGAAAACTGGTGACATCCAGCAAAAGCATGTCGGTGTTGAAGATAAACATAAACGGGAGAATGGCAGTCCGAATATCGTACATGAACCCTTGCAGGCCTGTCGCGATGGGATCGGAACGGGCAATGGCGCTCGCGGCATAAGCGGCCAGACCGACCGGCGGCGTGTCATCAGCCAGAATCCCAAAATAAAAGACAAACAGGTGGGCAGCGATCAAGGGGACGACAAATCCCTGTTTGTCAGCGAGATGGACTAACGCTGGCGCAGTGAGAGATGCCATGACGATATAGTTGGCTGTAGTCGGCAATCCCATACCAAGGATCAGACTGGCCAGGGCCGTGATCAGCAGCATCAGGAACAGGTTGCCCATGCTCAGAGTATCAATGATGCCGGTGATGAGCCCTCCCAACCCCATGGTCACAACGCCGACAATAATCCCTGCCGAAGCCGTGGCAATAGCAACGCTGACCATGTTGCGCGCCCCGGCAATCAGACCGTTGAGGATATCAAGAAAGCCTTCGTAGAAACCCGCAAGGATCGGTCCACCCAGAACTCGAGCCCGGATCGGGTGCTGCAGTAACATGATTGCCAGCAATACCATCAGCGAACGGAAGGCGGCCAGATCCGGCGAATGGCGCGGTATGATGAGTTCATACAGCAGCATGATAATGGGAATCAGGTAGTGCAAACCATAACGCAGAGTGCGGAAGAAATTCGGCAGTTCCTCCTTGCTTAAGCCACGCATTCCCAGTTTGGAGGCTTCCAGGTGGGTCAGGTAAAACAATGCGGCATAGGAGGCAAACGCCGGTACTGCTGCCGCCTTGACGACTTCCAGATACGGGACGTTAACATATTCCGCGATGATAAACGCTGCAGCCCCCATGATAGGGGGCATCAACTGGCCGTTAGTGCTGACCGCCACCTCAATCGCAGCTGCCTTCTGGGCCGGATAGCCGACTTTCTTCATCAACGGGATGGTAAAGGTGCCGGTGGTGACCACATTGGCGATACTCGAACCTGACACTAAACCGGTCAGGCCGCTGCTCAGTACAGCGGCTTTTGCCGGTCCGCCCTTGAAACGGCCCAGCAGACTCATGGCAAGGTCGATGAAAAACTTGCCGGCCCCCGCCTTATCAAGCATTGCACCGAACAGCACGAACAGGAAGACGATCCGCGCCGAAACATCCAGAGGTATGCCGTAAATCCCTTCTGTCGTCAGAGAAATCTGACTGACGTAACGACTAAAGCTGACCCCCTTAAAGGCAAGGAAACTAGGCATGTAGGGACCGAAAAAGGCATACAGGGTGAAAACTCCGGCAATGATCGGCAGGGCGGGTCCAATGACCCGCCGCGCCGCTTCAAGAAGGATGATCACCAGGAAGATGCCGATCACCATATCTGGCCCGTTGGGTCGTCCGATTCGGTTGGCAATCCCTTCGTAATCGAGGGCAATATACAAGGCAGCCCCGGCCGCGAGCAGAGCCAATATGATATCAGCCCACGGCAGTTGATGCTTTGCTCCCAGCCAGCGCAGACCGGGCAGTCGCACATCGCGCTTGATGGTCGGGTAGGACATGAAGACGATGAGCATGGCGAATGCCAGATGGATGGCTCGGATAATGGTGGAATCAAGAATCAACCAACTGGACAGCGACAACTGGAACAGGGACCAGGTCAAGGCAATGGCCGGCACCAGAAAACGCCGCCAGCCCTGAGGTCGGCGCAGACCGAGTTCTTCTTCTTCCCTCATTCGCTGGGCCTGCTCGGCCCCATCGTCCAGATGTTCTTTCACCTGTTCACTCATGGTTTCATGCAACTCCCGTAGCCGTGGGTTTCTGCAGAGCACCGAAAAGATGCGACTTGATCCGAAGACAAAAACGGGGAGCGGTTACCCGCCCCCCATCTCCATGGACCGTCTATTTGATCAGTCCGATTTCCTTGAAATATTTTTCCGCCCCCGGATGCAGCGGAGCACTGAGGCCCTGCAGCATGTTTTCCTTGGTCAGAACAGCCAGTGCCGGGTGCAGGCCTTTGAGTTCTTCAATATTCTCAAAGACTTCCTTGGTAATGGTATAAACGACCTGCTCAGGAACCTCGATAGAGGTACAGATGGTGGCTTTGACGCCGAAAGTAGGAACATCTTCGGTATTGGCGACGCCAGGATAGGGCGCGACAGGAATTTCCGAAGGGGCATAGTAGGGTTGTTCAGCCACCAGTTTTGCCACCAAGTCTTCCGAAACTGGGACAAAATTGACCTTGCGGGCACCAGCTACAGCTTCTTTGATGGAGCCATTGGGATGACCGACAGTGTAGAAGAAGGCATCGATACGGCCATCTTGCAGCATGCTGGCGGCCTCAGCCGGCTTGATTCCCTCGGTGGTCAGATCGGTATCGGGATTGATCCCGGCCACCCGGAACAGGTCCAGAGAGTTGACCCGCTGGCCGGTCCCCGGAGCGCCGATATTGACGACCTTGCCTTTCAGGTCGGCCACGGACTGGATATTCTTGTCGGCAGCAGCAATGATGGTGACCGATTCAGGATGAATGGCAAACATGGCGCGCAGTTTCTGTTGGGGCTTGCCTTCCCATTCGCCCTTGCCGTTATAGGCCTGGTACTGGATGTCGGATTGTACAACACCCAATTCGAGGTCACCGTTCATCATGGCATTGACATTGAAAACCGACCCGCCGGTCGATTCGACGGTCATGCGCAGGTTGTTTTCCTTGCTCTTTTTGTTAACCAATTTGCTGATAGCACCACCTGTCGGATAATAGACGCCGGTCACCCCGCCGGTACCGATCGTTACAAAACTGGGTCCCTGCGGTGCAGCACCGGTTTGCGGGCTTTCCCCTTTGCAGCCGAACATGAACAACAGGGAAATGGACAGCACCAGAATTGCCAGCTTTCTCATTTGATTCCTCCTTGAAAATGGATGTTCCCTGACCGCCTCAAACAGGCGACCTTCAAATTAATCCCAACATCTTCTTACCCCTAACCAGGGGAAAAATCTCTGGAATAGCTTTATAAGCCTACCGTAGGCCAAGAGCATGTCAAGAACTGAGCTGGAACAACGGAACCCCTATTTTTTGGCTGGAATAAAAGACTTGACCAAGGTAGAAACAAAAAAAACACCGCCGCGTTAGCGACGGTGTTTTTTAAAATGGTATGGCAAAACTGGTCAGATACGGTCTTCCAAAACTCGGAAACTGACCAAGATCAGTGTGTAGATAAAGCCGTAAAAAAACATGATGACAACAACGGTTTCAAAGTCTTCCTTAGCCAGTAGAGCCAAGACCCCATGACAGATCAGGAAGGCGGACAAGAGATGATAAAAGCCACGCAACGGCAGACCAAACAGTCTGACCAGTCCTCGCAAAGCATTCGGAATAGTTTCACAGAAGAATCGGACTTTGATTTTGCTGAGGATCAGAACCACAATGTAGACGACCACCAGCAAGACCAGGTACGCCGCTCCGAAATAGATGAACGGTTGGGGCTCACCAATCAGATTGACGAGAAATTCACGGTAAGAATCAGTCGGTTTCTGCAGAACTTGGAGAAGAAAAAAGATTCCCAATAACACCCCGGCATAAACCAGGGAGGGACCAAAAGCACCTGCCCAGGCACGAATGCCCCCGGCAAACCCTTTTTTATGACCCTTCAATTTCACTGTCAGCCCTCCTTCGCAAACAACCTGTGAGCGACATTCAGCCGCTCCCGCAGCCTCGTTCCGCCTCCGGATGAATCCGGGACAGCGTTTAATTTCCTTCCCTTAAGGGAGCTTCACGATAGCATAAAAGACTGCTGATGTCCTCCCTTAAACAGGGGAACCGGAAAAAATTCACCACGTTTCACTAAGGCTTGGACTGGCTTCGTCCGGTTCCCAATTGCACCGCGGCTGCCACTGCCACCTGGAGCACGTTCTCTTCAGCACGGCGCTTATCCGGTTCACTCACCACCTCGCTAGTGCGCCTTGCAGCCAATACCGCGCAGGCACAACCCGCAGCGAAACCATACACCCCGGCCATTTTAAAGAGCGTCCCCGCCTCCATCTCATAATTGAGAATGCCAAGCTGACGATATTCTTCGTTGATGCCGACCAGCGAGCGTAACAGATGGGGATTGGCGGAGGATAGAGTGCGCTCCTGCCCTTCGTAAAAGGTATCGACCGAGGCGGTCACGCCCAGATGGCACGGGATATTCAGGCGCCGAGCAGCTTCAACCAATTCCACGGTCAAAAAGGGGTCGGCAGCGGCAGGATATTCCAACGGAGCGATGTCAGCCGCGGCCCCTTGGCGACACAGGGCCGCCCGGGATACGACCACATCCCCGACCTTGACGTCATCCTGCAACGAGCCACTGGTCCCAACTCGGATCATAGTGCGAATGCCCAGAGAGAAAAGCTCATTGACGACAATGCTTAAAGAAGGTGCACCCATCCCCGAAGTCGCAGACACAAACGGTCGTCCATCTGGCAACAGCGCCAGATAGCTGTGCAATCCACGGCGTTCAGAGAGGGGCTTGATCAGCCGTACCCCTGCGGTTTCCATGACAAGACGCCGCGCCCGTTCCGGATCACCACAGAGCAGGACCAATTCTGGGCTATGGCCATCGAAATCACAGCGGCCGAAACCGATATGATATTTGCGATCCGGATCAGTCATTGCGATACTTCCTGTCTTAGTCGCGCAGGACGCTGCACAGGGATGGTCCCGGCAAAAGCTGGGAGAGACAAAGTTCTTCCACTTGGCCAGCTCCATTGGCACAAAGAATCAGCAGTTCGGGGCAAAACTCGGCCAGCACCTGACGGCAGGCCCCGCAAGGATAAATCAGATTCGCGCCGGGCACATAGACTGCCAAGGCCAGGAAATGCCGAGCCCCTTGAGAAACAGCCTGGCCAATGGCGTTGCGTTCGGCACACAGGGTGAGGCCGAAGGAGGCATTCTCCACATTGCACCCAACGTTGATAGCGCCGTTGGCAGTTAAAACTGCCGCCCCTACTTTCAATTCACTATAGGGAGAGTAACTGCTTAAAGAGACCGCCCGAGCCGCTGCCAGCAAAGCCTCGCGTTGTTCAGCCCGGAGCACAGTAGAGGTTGTCATGAGCCGAGCCCTTCAGGGTCGACATCCTGCTTGCCATAGCTGCGGAACTTCACCAGCACTCGATCCATCTCCCCCTCGTCCAGGATGACCGGCTGACCGACAGCCTTGGTCTGCAGATAAATCTGCGCCACCAGCTCGATCTCTTCCGCAACGTTGAATGCTGCCTGCAGATTGGAGCCGACCGCTACCAGCCCATGATTGGCCAGCAGCACCGCATTGTCAGTGCCGATCGAAGCGGTGACATTGGCCGCCAGTTCTGGGGTACCGAAGGTTGCGTAAGGAGCCACCGCGACCTTTTTGCCTGCAAATCCGACCAGGTAATGAACCGCCGGGAGCTCCCAACGCAGGCAGGCCATCGTTGTGGCATGCACCGAATGGGTGTGCACCACTCCGCAGACATCGGCGCGGGCCTGATACAGGGACAGATGGAAATCCAGTTCGCTGGATGGCTTCCAGCGTCCATCCACCTTGTGGCCGGACATATCGAGAACCACTACGTCCTCGGGTGTCAGGTCAAGGTAATCCAGACCGCTGGGACTGATCGCCAGCAATCCTTCCTGTCGATTGCAGATACTCAGATTGCCACCGGAGCCGGTGGTCAGCCGGCTGCTTAATAGTTTTCTGCCGAAGCGAACGATATCGCTCCGTTCCTGGGCCAACAACATGCAATTCAGTCCTTTGTCGAGGGGAGAGTCCGCCGGGAATTACCCTTCAGCCGCCTCAGAATCGGGGCGCCAGCTGCGGATCTGCATCAGGTCGGGGAAAGCTTCCGGTTTGAACATCGATTTGCCGAGCAAAAGGCGGAGGCATTCCTGGGTCCCTTCGGAAATAGTCGGATGAGGATAGACCGATTTGAGCACATCCTCAATCCCTTTCCCCTGGTCCATGATGTGCGTCAGGGACATGACCATGGATGAAACCTGTGGTCCTGCCGCCCGCATGCCGAGAATCTTGCCGCTGGAATCGTCCTGCACGATGATCTTGACGAAACCGCAGGAATCACGCATCGCAATAGCCCTTGGCAACAGGGCGTTGGAGCAATAGCCGACCCGGAAGGGGATCTTCAAGGCCCGGCAACGTTTTTCATTCAGCCCCACCGCCGTGACCGCCGGTGAAAAAAACATGACCGTGGGGAGGTTTTCGTAACGCAGAGGCCAGCGCACGCAACCGAACATGTGCTTGACGGCGTAGCGCCCTTCCAGTTCGGCAATATTGACCATCGCCGGATGGGGAGTGATATCGCCGGCAGCATAAATGTTGGATTTGACCTGGCAGCAATTGCCGGTTTCCAGAACCCCGGATGCGGTTGGAACGATTCCGACCTGATGCAGATCCAGTTTTTCGATATTGGCCTTGCGTCCAACTGAAACCAGGGCCACATCGACTTCCACCACTTTGGAATGTCCGTCAGCAAAATCGAGGATCACCTCGAGATGGTCATCCTTCTGCTCTATCGCCCGAACCTTTGCGCGCTGGAAAATCTCCACACCGCGCTGTTTCAAGGAGTTGGAAACAAATCGACTGACATCTTCATCTTCCCACGGAATGACCGTATCCATGTGGTCGACAAGGTACACCTTGGTCTGGCCGAAATTCGCGAAAATCGTAGCATATTCACAGCCGGTAACACCGGCGCCGATAATGGCCATCCGACGAGGAAAGGTCTTCAGTCCCAGAATACCGTCCGAGGTAATGATCCGTTTCTGGTCGACCTCAATATTCGGGAGGGTGCGCGGCCTGGAACCGCTGGCAATGAGGGTGAATCGTGTCTTGATCTGTTCCTCGCGGCCATCCTCATAGTCGATGGCGATAGTCTGATCATCGACAAAACGCCCCCAGCCGGTCTTGTAGGTAAGACTGCCGGGCCCATTCCACAATCGCGGCGAGAAGGTTTCGATCTGGGAGCGCATCTGATACTGGCGTTCCTTGACCGCTTCCATGACCGTCTCATAAACCTTGTGAAAATTGACCCGCAGACTGGAACAGCGGTAGCCGCGGTCAACCTTACCGGCAATATGGAAATCCTTGGCCAGCTCCCACATGGTTTTGGACGCGAGTGCCCCCCATTTGACGCCGGTTCCGCCGATTTCCCCCCCCTCGATGATGCACACATGCTTGCCGACATCGATGGCGCGCATGGCCGCGGCAAAGCCTGCCGGGCCGCAGCCGATGACGCACAAATCAAAGACCATGTCCTTGGATTCAGTCATGATTCAGGATTGTCCTCCCTGTGAAAACGTTCCGGCCCTTGACCGGTTTTCATTATTTTAGCCGAAAGGGAAGCCCTGTGCAGATTCAACAGCTCAAAAAAATACGGCCCCGGAAGGTTTACCGAGGCCGTAACTTGCTAAAAAGTCAGAAAAGCAGGTTGTTTAGGCAAAAGAATTAATACGTCGAATGAAGGCGATGAGCAAACCAAAGGAGCGCTTATTGAACTTCATGGTCAGACGCGGCAGATGCTCGAGGTCAGGCTGGTCCTTCTCTTCAGGAAGGGCTGAAGTCAAAACGATCTCACTGTCCGGCACGAGGATTTCGTGGAATTCGTCCTTGAGGGTCTGAACTTGTTCCTGGGTCAAAGGCTTGTTGAGACGCATCACCAGGGTATCACCAACAAATCGGCTGGAATGATAAACCCGGTAAAAATCGTCGATGACCTGCACAGCTTCCGCCGGATCGCGGGTTATGGTGAACAGACTGAAATCCTCCCCGGAAATCAATCCACGCTTGAGCAGAATCTTTTTGATGAATTCGAACCAGGTTTCCCAGTAATCCCCTTCGTCGGCATCAATCAGCACTAACGGAATAGGCGGGTTCTTGCCGGTCTGAACGAGGGTGAGGGTTTCCATGGCCTCATCAAGGGTACCGAAGCCACCAGGGAATAAAGCAACCGCTTGCGCTTCCTTCAGGAAGGCGACTTTGCGATTGAAGAAATATTTGTAGATCACGGAGTTCTTGCTCTTCTCCATGACCGGGTTGGTATCTTGTTCAAACGGGAGTCGAATATTGACCGCGAAGGAATTTTCCGCCCCCGCCCCTTCATTCCCGGCCTGCATGATGCCGCCGCCACCACCGGTAATGGTCATGTAGCCACGCTCCACGAGAAGACGGGAAAACTCGACACATTTCTGATAGATCGGCTCGTCCGGCTCGGTGCGAGCAGAACCGAAAATCGTAACCTTCTTGCGGCCCCGGTAGGGACCGAAGATCTTGTTGGTGAAGCGCATCTCCTTCATGGTGGTGTTCATCAGCTTGAGGTCGGCTAGATAGTCATTTTCCTGACCTGCCTTAAGCGCACTGATGATCATTTCCCGAATGATGTAAGGGTGGTGGGCATCACACTTAGCCAATAATTGGTCGATCAGCTCATCGACCTCCTGATTGCACCGGCTGAATTTTATCTCCATAACAACCCCCTTTCTGCAGCAAACATGGGGACCTAACGGTCTAAACAACGCTCCAGAAATAATCGCGGACCGAGACGCTCGGCACGGATCAAAAAGCCGCGCAGGCTTGAACCGGCATAACGGCGATCAAATTGTTCATAGTTATGACGCAAGTTCCGTTCCAAGCGATAGAATTCCTCTTGCTGGGCCGGGCTGAGCCTGTTTTCCACCTCATCACAGATAAAGGTGACGCAGTTGAAAGGACGCCGTGCGACTTCCCACGTGCACCCCTCTGAACCAAGGAAAGGGCAGGTCAAACTGAAATCGGGTTGAGGAGGTGATTCATCCTGTAGCAGGCAGGCCAGCAGGTTGGCGAGGGTTGCATGGTGGGTACCGCGCTCACAGCAGGCACCGGCACAGGCGCGACACAAATGCTCGCCTTGGGCAGTCAGGAACAGAGCATGAAGGTGCTGCTGCAAAGCGGCAATTTCCGCACAGGTAGCGGCAATCCATTTCCGCTCGTCTGACGGCAGCAGACGAAACTCCTGCCGTAGCCGTTCCAGGGATGTTTGCCAGAGGATGGTGAGGTCGGCAGCGTTGGCCATGAATCAGACTTCCATCGGAGAATCTAGGGGAACTGAGACGAAAAAAACAGAGATGGTCAGAGAAGCGCGTAAGCCGGGTTCTGTTCCCCACAGCGGTTACCCCCTGCGAGGTGATGATCATTCCTCTAGGACCGCCGTTGCCGACGGCCTCCAGCGGCCTGACCCGGGAGCTTCGAGCGGGCCGCCCTCAAACGCTCCCCTATTTGGCCTTGCACCGGATGGGGTTTACCTAGCTTCCGACGTCACCGCCGGAACTGGTGAGCTCTTACCTCACCGTTTCACCCTTACCTGCAACAACCGAAGTCACAGCAGGCGGTCTGTTCTCTGTGGCACTTTCCCTGGGGTCGCCCCCGGTCCCCGTTAGGGACCATCCTGCCCTGCGGTGCCCGGACTTTCCTCCCGCCCCCGAAAGGGCCGGCGATCATCTGCACTTCTCCAACCACCCCTGCCGGACTTGATGAACAGAAGGGATAACCAGACCGACTATTTCCCCTGGTCGATAAACAGCAATCGGTTGCAATGGGGACAGCAGTGAATCTGGGTTGCCGAGTACAGGTTGTTGAACAGCTGGGGCGGCAGATGCATATTGCAGCCCAGGCAGGCTCCGTTACGAGCTTCGACCACGGCAATGCCGTTGCGGCGCTCGAACAGCAGCTTGTAGCGCTTGGCAATGTCCGCCGGCAGTCCCTTGACCAACCCGTCCCGCTGTTCCCCGCGTTCCTGCAGAGTGCGGTCATAGTCGGCCAGAGTTTCACCGATCTGCGCCTTGCGCTCACCGACTTGCTGACTCAAATCGTTCAGCTCGGTCTCTTTTTCCTGCTTGTCGTTTTCCAGGGCTGCGATTTCCTGGTCCTTCTTCAGGATCTGGTCCTGCAGGTCTTTGTTGAGCTTCTTGGCAGTGTCGATCTCCTTCAAAACCGCAACGTACTCTTTTTGGGTCTTGATGGAAGGGAGTCGGCTTTCTGCCTTGCCCACGTTGTCCTGCTCCTGAAGCAGAGCCCGGGAGAGCTCCTGACGATCACCCTGGAGCAACGCCATGCTTTCGGTCAGACTGTCCACCATGGCCTGGACCCTTGCCACGTCGCTGTCCAAAGTTGCCTGCTCGGCCTCCAGTACTTGCCGGTTTTTGCGGATTTCGTTGAGTTGCTGGTCAATATCCTGCAAATCCCGGAGCAACTGAATCTTCTCTTGCACCTCTTCAACCACTAACTGTCTCCTCGGTGTTCAATGCTGCGTGTTGTCTGATCCACTGCAGAAAACTCAAATCTGTCGAAACAGATCCGCTTCTCCGACCAGTGGCAAAAACTCGATATCCAGCCCGCGTTCAGCGGCAGCCTGACTCAACGTTGCAGCCAGACGGTCCACCATCAGATGTTCACTGCCGAAGTGGCCGGCATCAATCAAGGCCACACCAAGTTCTCGCGCCAATTGGGCATCGTGATACTTGACGTCACCCGTCACCAATAAATCCGCGCCGCGCCGCGCCGCCTCCCGTAAAACCGAGACACCGCTGCCACCACACACGGCCACCTTTTTCATTTGCTGTCCGGCTTCCCCGACCACCCGCATCGTAGAGCCGTCCAGAATATCCTTAAGTCGCCCGGCCAAGACATCGAGACCGACCGGTTCGGGCAGCTCGCCAATACGGCCGAGCCCCACGTCAGGGCGCTGATTATTCAGTGCAATCAGGTCGTAAGCCACCTCTTCATAAGGGTGCGCTTTGAGCATCTTGGCGACCACCCGCGACAACGCCTCACGCGGCACTACGGTTTCCAACCGAACTTCTGCAGCGACTTCGGTCTGGCCAATTTTACCCTGGAAGGGATTGCTCCCGACCCCCGGCCGATAGGTCCCGTTTCCTTCACTACGAAACGAGCAGCAATCGTAATTGCCGATGTGGCCGGCACCAGCACTGAACAAGGCCTCGGCAACAGACTCCTGGTGCTCGACCGGAACGAAAACCACCAGTTTGTAAAGATCGCCACTCCCCAATAGCAGAGGTTGGCATTTCTGCAGACCGATCGTCTCCGCCAGCCAGTCGTTCAATCCGTTGCGCGCCCGATCCAGATTGGTGTGGGCACAAAACACCGCCACCTGCCGACGAACGGCGGCGAACAGGGTACGTCCGACTTCATCCTGCGGCTGGAGGCTTTTCAACGGCCTAAAAATCAGGGGATGATGGGTGACGAGAAGCTGTGCTCCCAGAGCTGACGCCGACTCCACAGCCCACTCCGATGGATCAAGGGCCACCGCGACCCGTTCAATTTCAGCGCGCGGGTCGCCGACGTGCAGCCCGACGTTGTCCCAATCCTCGGCCAATCCCGGAGGGTAGAGACTGTTCATCAGACCAACGAAATCTTGGACACGAAACGTGCGTTTTTTATTCATCCGTAAGATTCAAAAAAAAGAGTGCAACTTTAGATCGTTGCACTCTTGGTCTGCTGATTGTCGGACGTATCGGAAGAGAGTCTAGGCCTCATTTCTTTCCTAAGTGGTGGGCCCACCAGGATTCGAACCTGGGACCAACCGGTTATGAGCCGGTGGCTCTACCAACTGAGCTATAGGCCCGTAAAACGAGAGATCAGTGTATGCCTTTACCCTTGGCCTGTCAAGGCCTTTCCTGGTCCGGCCGTCAGCTTATTCAACAAAGCTTTTCAAGCGTTTGGCTCGGCTGGGATGACGCAGTTTACGCAGGGCTTTGGCTTCGATCTGGCGAATACGTTCGCGGGTGACGGCAAAATCCTGCCCAACCTCTTCCAGGGTATGGTCGGACTTTTCACCAATGCCGAAACGCATCCGCAACACTTTTTCCTCGCGTGGGCTGAGCGTGGAGAGCACCCGACTGGTCTGATCGGACAGATTCCCTTTAATGACCGCTTCGAGGGGTGAAACGACCCCTTTGTCCTCTATGAAATCTCCCAACGAGGAATCTTCCTCTTCCCCGATGGGGGTTTCCAGACTGATCGGCTCCTTGGCAATCTTCAACACCCGCCGCACCTTTTCCAACGGCAGTTCCATGCGCTCGGCGATCTCTTCCGGGGTCGGCTCACGGCCCATTTCCTGTACCAATTGACGACTGGTGCGGATCAACTTGTTGATCGTCTCGATCATGTGGACCGGAATACGGATCGTCCTGGCCTGGTCGGCAATGGCGCGGGTAATGGCCTGACGAATCCACCATGTGGCGTAGGTAGAAAACTTGTAACCACGCTTGTATTCGAATTTGTCGACCGCCTTCATCAGGCCGATATTCCCTTCCTGAATCAGGTCGAGAAACTGCAGGCCGCGATTGGTATATTTCTTGGCAATGGAAACAACCAGACGCAGGTTGGCCTCGATCAGTTCGGTCTTGGCCGCCTTGGCGCGATATTCGCCTTTCTGGACTTCCTTGAGGGACTCAAGAAGTTCTTCAGGGGCGAAACCGGATTCCTCTTCGACCTTCTTGAATTTACGCTGGGCGCTTTTCAGGCGTTTTTCAATGACCAGCAAAGCGTCCATCGGATGGTTCAGCTCCTCCGAAACCTTGATCGCCTCTTCATCGTTCTTGCGCATCCGCCGCAACAGACGCTTGATCTCCTTGTGGGGCAGATTCAGTTCCTTTTCGCAGGCCTGAACCTCGGCCATCCCCTTTTTCACCTGGTCAGCCAGTTCCTTGAGGCGATCGACGATTTTGGCAACTTGAAAGTCCTTCAGGCGGATCTGCTTCATCAGCTCGTGAACCTGGGTTTTGATCTCCAGACATTCCTTTTCGTGAGCCTGTTTATCTTCCTTGCTCAGTTCGCCGGCCAGTTCGTTACGCAAATCCATGAAGCGGGTGTCGAGTTCGTTGATCTGCTCCACCAGGCCGAGAATACGCTGGCGGTGCTTTTCTTCTTCCTCGCTGCCTTCTTCCTCTTCGAAATCCTTGGTGATTTCGGCGACGCTGATCAGTCCCTTGATCAGCTTCTCCCCCAGGCTGATGATCTCTTTAAAGGCGATGGGGGTACGCATGATGACGCGCGTCACCAGTGCTTCCCCCTCCTCAATGCGCTTGGCGATCTCCACTTCCCCTTCGCGGGTCAGCAGTGACACCTGGCCCATTTCGCGCAGATACATACGTACCGGATCGCTGGTTCGGCCCAGCACCCCGGCTTCAAATTCCGATTCCTCTTCTTCCTCTTCCTCACCAAGATCGTCCTCAAGGACATGACTCTTGCGCAGGGAGACCTTCTGTTCGGAATCAACGATTTCAATATCCATCTCGCCGAACATGCTCATCACATCGTCCAACTGGTCGGAAGAAATCATATCAGCCGGCAGTATGTCGTTGACATCGTCATAGGTCAGGAACCCTTTTTCCTTCCCCAGGTCGATCAGTTGCTGTACTTCTTCCATGCTGTTCTTTTTGGACATATCTTGCCTTCTCCTCTGGGCCCCGGATTTCACCGGAACCGATGGATATGTCTAGATTTTGTTTGCCGCCGTCTTGAGACGACGGTTGATCTCCGTCAATTCTTGAAACAGAGGCGCCACATCCGCCTGCCGCCCTTCTCTCTCGGCGACCTGAATCTCCTTAAGCAATGAATCTGCCCGTTGGCGCAGGCGCCCTTTGGCAACCGCCTGGCGACACCCGGTGAATATTCCGGACGGGTCCTCGGCCAGGAAATCGCCTTCTTTCATAAGAATACCCGACAAAATCCCTTTTTGTTGTTCGTCGAGTGAATCAAAAACCGCCTGTTCGGTAAACGCACCGGAGTTAGCACCAATCCCGACCGTCTGTTCGGCAATAACCAGCAACTGAGGGTCAAGAAATAGATTAGCGCACCCTTCCTCGGCGACTTTATTGCGGATCGTTGCTCCCCCCTCCTCATCAAACATCATCCGCAACAGCCATTCCTGAGCTTTACGCAGCCCATCCTGGGCTTTCTCTCTGGCTACGGCCGGCACAGCCTGGGGCAGCGGAGCCGGCCGGCGGGTGAGATTCGGAGCTTCGCGAGACGACGCTGCCGCCAGGATCTTACGAGCCAGGAATTCCTCCTGCAAACCACTACGCTGCGCCAGCAAGGGCAGATACAGCCGCCGCTCCACCTCGCTGGGCAACAGCCGTATCTTGGCACAAATCTCCTCCACGGCCTTGGCCCGTTCCGCCAAATCCTCACCGGCTTCGGCTAACCGCTCCTGCATAAACAGATCGAGAACCGGCCGCGCTTGGTCGAAACGAATCTGAAACGCCTCGGAGCCCTCCTTTTTCAGGAACGAGTCGGGATCCTCGCCACCGGGCAACTCCACCACAGCCACATTCAGGCTTTCGGCGAGCAAAACATCCATGGCACGAAAGGTTGCTTTGCGCCCGGCGCTGTCCTGGTCAAACAACAACAGAACCTTGGAGGAATACCGTTTCAGCAGACGGCCATGATCCCGGGTCAGGGCGGTACCGCAAGTTGCTACTGCATTGCGAAACCCGGCCCGGTGCAGGGCCAACTGATCGAAGTAACCTTCGACGATAACGGCTGCATCCTGCTGCCGCATGACTTCTTTAGCCTGGTAGTGACCGTAGAGAACGCTCCCTTTGGCATAGATGGCCGATTCCGGGGAGTTGATGTATTTCGGCTGACCGTCATCCAGGACTCGGCCGCCAAAGGCAATGACCCGGCCGCGCAAATCGAAGATCGGAAAAATCAGACGATTGCGAAACAGGTCGTAATCACCCCGGTTGCCAACCCGGGTCAACCCGGTGGCACGAATATCCTCCGGGGTGAAACCTTTCTCCACCAAGTGCTCGGCCAGAGCTTCCCAGTGGCCACCGGCAAAGCCTAAAAGAAACTGCTGGGCCGTGTCCCGACCGTACCCGCGTTGTTTCAGATAGCGGCGCGCTGTCTCTCCTTCGGGACTCTCCATAAGCACGGCATGGTAATAATTGCTTGCGACTTCGTTGATCCTGTACAGTCGCTCGCGCTGCTCACGCCGTTTCTGTTCCTCCGGCGAGACGTCCTCATCCTCGACTTCGATGCCGACCCGCTCACCCAACCTCTTAACAGCATCGGGGAAGCTCAGTCCCTCAATACGCATCAGAAAGGAAAAAACATTCCCTCCAACCCCACAGCCGAAACAGTGAAAAATCTGTCGCGCTGAGTTGACATTGAAGGCCGGCGTCTTTTCATGGTGAAACGGACAACAGCCAAAATGATTCACGCCGGAGCGTTTCAGCTCCAGATAGCTGGAGACCACCTCGACGATATCGATGCGGTCGCGGATTTCGCGGATTTTCTCGTCAGCTATCAAAGACTCAGCCCAACCACCGTGACGTTGTCGCCTCCATGGGCGATGTCGCCGGCATGAAAGGAAACCACTCCCCGGTGTCCGCCGAGATATTCGCGCACCACTTTGCGCAAAATTCCTTCGCCTGCACCATGCACCACCTCCACCTCGCGCAAACCGTGCAGCAGGGCATCGTCGATGAAACGTTCCAGTAACGGCAGGGCCTCGTCGACGCGCTTACCGACCAGCAACAGGCGAGGCTGAAAACCGCCCCGCTCGACATTGCTGCGCACTGCAGTGCGTTTACCCGGCGCAGCGAAACGCGGCGGCCGGTACTGCTCCAGCTTGTTTAACGGTTGGCGCAACTTCTTGCCTGCCACGGATAGCTCGACGTCTTCCCCTTGCAGGCGAAGGACCTCGCCATCCACGCCAAGAGTCACAATGCGCAGAATCTCGCCGACCTGTACCTGCTGCGGCGCATAGCCGCTGCGCGGCCGCTCCTCACGCAGGGGCGTGAAGCTTTCCCCCACTTCGCGCAGCGTACCGGACAATTCAGCCTGCTGCCGCACGGTAGCGCTCTCGCCACCGCTGCTGCGCAGCTCCTTGAACAGGTTTTTCAGCTTGCGGTCCGCTTCACGAACCAGCTGCTCGCCGCGACGGCGGGCTTTTTCGAGGATGGCTTGGCGCTGCTCTTCGACTTCTTCGAGCAGCTTCTTGCGCCGCTCCCGATCCTGCTGTGCCCGCTGCTTGAGGATGCGGGCCTCGGCCAGATCCTGTTCCTGCAGCTTACGCAAACGGTTGAGGCGCTCCAGAAGGTCAAGCCCCTCTTTCTCCCCGCCGCTCAGATAGCTTTCCGCCCGCGTCAGCAGTTCTTCAGGCAAACCCAGGCGCCGGGCGATGGTAAAAGCGCTGCTGGCACCGGGAATTCCGTAATGTAACCGATACGTAGGCGCCAGTGTCCGGCTGTCGAACTCGACCGCGGCGTTCTCCACCCCATCCTCAAGAAAAGCGTAGCTCTTCACCAAGTTGAGATGAGTCGTCACAATGGTCCGTGCGCCACGCTGGCGCAACAGATCGAGCAGGGCCATGGCCAACCCGCCCCCTTCAGCCGGGTCGGTTCCGGTACCAACCTCGTCCAGCAGCACCAGGGAGTTTGCATCCGCCGCAGCCAAAATGCGCCGAATACGGGTCAGGTGCCCGGAGAAGGTGGATAAATTCTCTTCGATGCTCTGTTCGTCACCGATATCGGCAAAAACTTTGCCGAATAGATACAGCCGGCTCTCCTCCTCGCAAGGGATAGGAAGGCCGGACAACACCATCAGCATCAGTAGTCCGGTGGTCTTCAGCGCTACGGTCTTGCCACCTGTATTCGGGCCGCTGATCACCAAGGTGGTACGATCGTCCGGTAGACGCAGGTCGATCGGGATCGCCGGTTCCGGACGCGGCCTGCCGTCCGTCTGAAACAGGAGAAGCGGATGCCTCGCTCCCCGCAGATCGATGACCGGCTTGGCCGACAACTTCGGTACCACAGCGGTACTGCGCTGGGCAAATCGGCTGGCGGCGGCACGCAAATCGAAGCGGGCCAGAATCTCCTGATTGGTGCTCAGTGCCGAACTTTGTCCACGAACAGCAATCGCCAAACGCTGCAGGACCCGTTCTTCCTCGCGTTTTTCCTCGCGCAGCAGAGTCTGCAGGTCGTTATTCCATTCCAGAACACTGGCCGGTTCCAAAAACAAAGTCTGACCGCTGGCCGACTCGTCGTGGATGAATCCTTTGATACGTCCGCGATGATCCGCCCGCACCGGCACGACATAGCGGCCGCCACGTTCGGTAATAATCTTTTCCTGAAAAACGCCGGCCAAGGCCTCATTGTTCAGGAGCCGCTCCAGCCCCTTCTTAATGCGACTGCGCAGCTGGCGGATATCTTCCCGCAATTCGCCAAGCAGAAACGACGCGCTGTCGAGAATTTCTGCCCGCGGGCCGATACTGGAACGAATCTCCGCAGCCAGTTCTCGACAAGAATGCAATTGACGAGCCGACTCGGCCAAAATCCCCTGGCCGACGACCAAAGAAAAATACCGCTGACAGGCTGCTGCCGCTTCCAGACTCGATTGGACCTGGAGCAGAACTTCCGGCTGCAGCCAGGTCCCTTCCGCCTGCAGAAACCGTAGCGGCTCACGCAGATCGTGCAGCCCACCGAGCGGAGGACTCCCGGCCTCGGCCATGCGTTCCATCATTTCGGCAGTTTCCTGCAGGGCCGCTTCGACCTGTTGACGGCCGTCCAGCGGCAACAGCTGCGCCGCCCGCTCATGACCCGGGGCAGTCACGGTCATGCCAGCCAGCAGCTGCCTGATTTTGTCATATTCCAGAACCCGGAAGCTTTCCTCCTGCATCCGGGTCGGAGAATCATGGACGGTTCCGGTCTGCATCATGCCGGTCGCGCCTTATCCCCTCCCACCGGCCCTGCTGGTACCAAGGTGAAAGATGGAATCGCCCAATTGAATAAACGGCGGGGCCAACTGCGACCCTCTGAATGCGGGCTGAACCGCATCGGGCAATTTGCTCAAAGAGAGCGCATAAAGGATAACTGCCAGCAGAACCACCGACTGCAGCATGCCGAACAGCCCCCCCAGAATACGGTTGAAGCCACCCAGAAAAACCAGTTTCACAAAACGTGTCAGGACATATCCCAACACTGCGAAAAAGAAAATCGTGCTCACAAACAGGAGCAGAAACGTCACGACGACACACAGCTTGGGAGGTAACCCCAGCTGGTCGGACATCAATTGGGCGAGGGATGCGTGATAGGCAAAAGCCAGTAGAGTACCGCCCAACAGACCGGCCAGGGAACAGATCTCCTTGAGAAAACCGCGCAGCAGTCCCTTGATGAGAAACAGCCCGAGAATGACCAGGATCGCAATATCGAGGGCAGTCATTATTGCCTGGACCTCAGCTTGCCAACCGCGCCTTGAC
>ENA-ORXD01001464-ORXD01001464.1-sediment-metagenome-genome-assembly--contig:-NODE-1464-length-19549-cov-3.934059_pt1 | contig 19549 bp, 18 predicted proteins | sample MGYA00237862_ERZ511471 | MGnify/ENA metagenome assembly ERZ511471
TAGAGATCTGCAAATCATTGATGACGAAAGGATATCTAAAATCCACCGAAGGCAATATATCGGTTCGGGTGAAAGGGCAGCCCACTTTTGCCATTACCCCTTCCAGTTACGATTACGCCCAGATGAAAGTTACGGATATTTGCGTTCTCGACCATGATCTCCAGCGAAAAGAAGGAAAACGTAAACCTTCCATCGAAAGCGGTATGCATGCTTCTGTCTACCAGCACCGCCCGGATGTAAATGTGATCATTCACACCCATCAACCGTATGCCAGCGCGCTTGGTATTATCAATAAACCGATCCCGCACCTGTTCGATGAACAGGTGCGTTTTCTTGGTCGCTCCGTTGAGATCATCCCTTATGCCCCATCGGGCACCAGCTTCTTGAAAAAGAACGTTCAAAAGAAGATCAAAAATGGAAATAACGCATTTATTCTGCAGAACCACGGTGTTCTGGTCTTTGGAGAAGATGCCCAGCGCGCCATCCACAATATGGCGCTGCTTGAAAAGTGTGCTTTGGCTTATCTGCTGGCATTATTAACGGATGAAAAAGTATCTCATATTCCCCTGTTCGTGCGCGAGATCGCTTTTTCAAAACTGCGTGCCGATGAGAAGAAATTTGCACAAGATAATTTATGAAATGGAGTTTGAAAAATGAGTGAACAAGGCTATGCAATTTCACAGTACCCCGATGTAGATGAAATTTACAGACGGCTGAACGCCCTGATCGCGCAGCCGCTGCGCCCGATCAAGCGGGAAAAAATGCAGGAGTTTTTGAAATACTTTGATACAAAATGTGTCCGCTCCAAGGAGCTTATAGAAGAAGCGAAAAAGATCATCCCCGGCGGGGTTCAACATAACCTGGCTTTCAATTACCCATTTCCGATCGCCATTGAAAAAGCCGAGGGTGCCTACTTATGGGATAAGGACGGCAATCGTTACATCGATTTTCTTCAGGCGGGCGGTCCCACCGTGCTGGGCAGTAATTATGCCCCGGTGCGCGAAAAAGTGTTTGAGCTGCTGAAATCATGCGGTCCGGTAACTGGATTGTTCCATGAATACGAATTGAAACTGGCGCAGCTGATCCAGAGCTATATGCCTTCCATTGAAATGTTCCGTATGCTGGGAACCGGAACCGAAGGGGTAATGGCAGCCATCAGGGCAGCCCGCACATTTACAAAAAAGAAATACGTCATTAAGGTAGGCGGCGCCTATCACGGGTGGAGCGACAGCATGGTTTATGCCCTGCACGTACCGGGTACCGGAAGATTGGAATCCAAAGGCATTCCCCGCGGAGCCACTTCTTCCACACAAGAATTTTTCCCCAATTCGCTGGCTTCTTTGCGCCGGCACCTCATCCTCAACCGCCTGCGCGGAGGAACAGCCGCCGTCATTGTAGAGCCGGTTGGTCCCGAATCCGGCACGCGCCCTGTCCCGCATGACTTCAACCAAAAGGTGCGTGAATTATGCGATGAATTCGGAGCCCTGCTGATCTTTGATGAAGTGGTTACCGGTTTTCGGCTGGGAATGGGGAGCGCACAGGGTTATTTCGGGATCAAACCCGATCTGACCGTCTTCGGCAAATGCATCACTGGCGGTTATCCCATGGCAGGCGGCGTGGGCGGACGCGCGGATGTTGTGAGCTGTTTCGCTGCCGGTATCGGTGGAACCGGTGAGCGAGCTTATATAGGCGGCACGCTTTCTGCCAATCCGCTCTCGTGTGTAGCCGGCTACCACGCACTTAAAGAAATGGAACGCACCAATGCCCCGGTGCTCGCAGGGAGAGCCGGAGACCGGCTCACCGCCGGGCTGCAGAAGATCATCGACAAATATGAACTTCCTTTTGTCGTTTACAACCAGGGCAGCATCGTGCATCTGGAAACCTCCGGTGTTATGCTGCTGGATCTGCATAACCCCATCCGCACTCTGAAAGAACTAAAGCCGCGCAAGCACATGATCGAAGAAATGGGCGCAGCCTATATGGCAAACGGGCTGGTTACTTTAGCTGGTTCGCGCATGTATACCTCTCTGGCTGATACAGATGAGATCATTGATGAAGCAATAAAACATTTTGAATCGGTACTATCATTGGTAGAAGGTGTTAATTAAAAAAACAATCAATTAAGGAGGATTCATCATGGCACAAGAATTCAAGCTTTATAAATATCGTTGGGTGATATTGGCTGTTTTCATGTTTCTAAATCTCACCATGCAGATGCTGTGGATCGCATATTCGCCGATCATGGGACCTGCAGCAGAGTACTACGGCGTCACCGATGGGAAAATAGGTCTTCTTTCTATGGTTTTCATGATCGCATTCATTCCATTATCTATCCCTGTATCATGGATCATTGATAAATATGGATATAAAAAAGCGGTTTCCATTGGCGCAATTTTGATGGCTATTTTTGGTTTACTGCGCGGTTTTGCCGGGCAGGATTACACGCTGGTGCTTATCTGTTCCATCGGTATTGCCATCGCCCAGCCCTTTTTGCTGAACGCATGGACAACCATCCCGGCAAAGTGGTTCCCAAAGGATGAACGAGCTACCATCGTTGGCTTGATCACCCTGGCAAACCTGGTGGGTACCGGCGCTGGCATGGTGCTCACTCCTGTTTTATACGAAGGGGGTATGGATATTGCTTTTATTCAGGTGATCTACGGTGCAATCGGTGCCGTATCTTCTGTGCTCTTCATCATCTTCGCCCGTGAGAATCCCCCCACACCACCCAGCCCGGAAGATCAAGAAGTGCGCGCTCTGATGCTGGATGGGTTAAAGCATGCCATGACCGTCAAGCCGTTTCTGATGTACCTGGCAATTTCCTTTGTCGGACTTGGTCTCTTCAACGGGATCACCACGTGGGTGGAAGGCATCATTCGACCACGCGGCTTTACCCCCACCGATGCAGGAACACTGGGCGCGCTTATGCTGGTTGGAGGGCTTTTAGGGGCTGTGCTAGTGCCAGCTCTTTCTGATAAAGAACAGAAACGGCAGAAATATCTTTATATTGGTATTGCCCTAGCAATTCCCGGTCTTATCGGGGTTACCTTCGCGACCAATATATGGATGCTCTTTATTTCAGCATTTTTTATGGGATTCTTCCTGGTCAGCGTCAATCCGATCGGGATGCAGTATGCCACCGAAGTGACCTATCCCACACCCGAAGGAACCTCGAACGGACTTATTCAATTATGCGGACAGGCAGCCGTGGTTTTTGTGTACATTATGGAAGCCATGCGCGGCGAAGACGGTTCTTTCACCTCATCTCTTCTATTGGCAGTCGGGCTGCTGGCTCTCTGTCTGATTCTGGTCAGCCAGATGAAAGATGTAAAGAAACAAAAATAATTATCAAAGGATCGACCATGGCATCTAAAAAGACAATTCTTTCCGTTGATCTTGGAACTTCCGGTGTTAAGGTTGCGCTTATTACCATCGATGGGGAGGTGCTGGGCTGGGAAAGCCAGCCTTTGAAACTCATCTTAACCCCGGATGGGGGAACTGAACAGGCACCGGATGAATGGTGGCAGGCTTTCCTTACCGCAACAAAACAACTGCTGAAAAAGCAATCTTCGCATACCGGGTCGATCTATGCTGTATGCTGTTCCACACAGGGTGAAGGAACCGTTCCGGTGGATAAGAAGGGCAATGCCCTATCCAACTGCATTTTATGGATGGATATGCGCGGCGCTGATAATTTACACAAACAACTGAAAGGGCTCATCAATATCGATGGGGCTGCCCTTTCGAAAGTTCTGCGCTTCATCCGCTCAACAGGCGGAATGCCTTCCATGACCGGCAAAGACCCTGCGGGACATATGCTCTACATTCGCGATGTATTTCCCGAAATTTATGAAAAGACCTACAAATTCCTGAATGTTCTGGATTATATGAACCTGCGTTTGACCGGGCGTTTTGCTGCCACAGCGGATTCGATTCTCACTTCGTGGGTGACGGATAACCGTGACCCGGACGCGATCCATTATGATGATGAGTTGATCAAGATCCTCGGTATCGATAAAGCAAAACTGCCGGAGGTTGTACCCTGCACTGCTGTGCTGGGAACCATCCTGCCGCAAGTTGCCAAAGAATTTGGTCTGGATGAAAAAGTAAAGGTGATAGCCGGTTCCATCGATAACACCGCTGCTGCCATTGGTGCAGGAACGGTGGAAGATTATGCCATGCACCTGTATATCGGCACCTCTTCCTGGATGTCAGCCCACGTTCCCTATAAAAAGACAGATATCAGCTCCTCGATGGCATCGGTACCCTGCGCCATTCCGGGACGCTATCTGCTGACCGCCCTGCAGGCGACGGCGGGAGGAAACCTTACTTTCCTGCGCGACAAGATCCTTTACCATAAAGATGAACTACTGCAGGAAGCCGATGTACCGGATATCTTCAAGGTGCTCGATCAGATCGCAGAGCGCGTGCCTGCCGGCAGCAACGGCGTGATCTACACCCCCTGGATATGGGGAGAACGGGCGCCGGTGGATGACCGCACTTTACGCGCAGGACTGTTCAATCTTTCGCTTAACAGCAACCGCGAAGATATCATCCGCGCCTTCCTGGAGGGGATCGCCTTCAACACACGCTGGATGTTGAAACCTGTTGAAAAATTCATGAAGCGCAAGGTAGAAACTATCCACATTGTGGGAGGCGGTGCGCAATCAAACGTGTGGTGCCAGATCTTTGCGGATGTGATGAATGTTGAGATCAAACAGGCGGCTGATCCGATCTGCGCCAATACGCGCGGAGCTGCCTGGATAGGGGCTGCCGGGTTGGGCGAGATCAACTTCAGCGATATCCCGGACCTGGTGAAATTCCAGCATTCTTATCAGCCGCAGAGCAGCAACCGTGCTACCTATGATGAACGTTTTGATGTTTTCTGTTCTGTCTATAAACAAATGAAGGGGATTTATCACAGATTAAACGGATAAAATATTGGGGAATAGTTCCTATTCCCCAATGATCTTCACCAACACGCGTTTTCTGCGTCTTCCATCAAATTCACCATAGAATATCTGCTCCCAGGGACCAAAATCAAGTTTCCCCTTTGTCACGGCAGCCACCACCTCACGCCCCATTACCTGACGCTTCATGTGCGCATCGGCGTTATCTTCACCGGTGCGGTTATGCTGATAGCTTTTCACAGGCTCATGCGGGGCAAGTTTTTCCAGCCATGTGTCATAATCGTGGAGCAGCCCGCTTTCATCATCGTTGATATATACGCTGGCAGTGATATGCATTGCGTTAACCAGGCAAAGTCCTTCTTGAATTCCGCTTTCGCGCAAACATTCCTCTACCTGAGGAGTAATGTTTAAATATGCCCGGCGAGAAGGGATATCAAACCACAATTCTTTTCTAAAACTCTTCATGTTCAGCTCCTGATGTTGCTCTCATTGATTCTACTAGCTTATTTTCAATAATATTTATTTTTCAAGTAAACTTAAGCGTTGAGGAAAAATGGAGAACAACACGATCTTTCAAGTTCATATGCCTGAAGTGGATATCCGACCGGGATTGGAGGAGGTTTTCACGCAGGCAAAAGCCCTCGCTCAGGAAGAAACAATTCTGGCTGATAAAAGCCACTTCCGGCGTGTGGTGATCATATCTCCCGGACGTCTGCTGTTGATCAAAGACAGCTACCCCGAAGACACGCTACCATCCGAATCGAGGCTTTCCCTTGAGAGATTATTACCCTCAGATCACACGCTCAAAATTGCGGTGATCGCTTTTACAGAAATAGACGCACTGCGCAAAGATATCCGCAAGGCGATCCCTTTCTTCGATTACCTGCTGGGATTTGCTTATTTAGGGCATGCAGTATGGATCTTCGAAGGGCATGCCTCTGTACTGGAAATGGGCTGCCGTGACGCCGATTTCGTCCTGGTAGATCAACGCATGGTGGAATTCCTCGATCCTAACTGGAAAGAGATCGTGGAACAAAAAGCAGGGGTGCAGAATATCCGCCTCCTCTCCATCCCGGATGGGGAAAACAACTGAAGTAAAAAAGACCCCGCTTGTGCAGCGGGGTCTTTCTTTTTATTTCATAAAATCGATCTAGGGGTAATCTTTGTTCTCGAACAAGTTGTATGTGATGTAATCTTCATCCAGGTTATACATCTTGATCGCGATCTTTTCTTTGAAGAACAGTTCTGCCGGAATGGCGAAGGTGGCTGTGAATGACGAACCATCCGCTGAATTGAATCCAGCCACGTAGTACCAGGTTTTCACTGCAGAAGCAGCATCTTTCATATAGACACCAAACATATCATCAGGTGGGAAGTAACTGGTTTGTACGGTTACCGATTCCCCTTTAACAACTCCGATGATACTGAAAGTTGGGAAGTCATTGGGTACATAGGTAGATGAAGACGAAGACGATGAAGAAGAGGACGAAGTTGTATAGTTGTAGCTGCTGTATGATGTGGTGTTATAGAAGAAGTTATAGCTGTAATAAGGTGTGGTGGGGCTTTCAAGACGGATAGCAATAATATCTTGTCCCTTCAATTCATCGGGGATATAGAATTTTGCTTTGAATGTTCCACCTGAACCCGTCCAAATTTTCGTAACAAGGACGCCATTAATTCCCAATGTGCCGTTGTATCCCATGTAGACGTAATACAATTCATTCGCGGGGAATAAATTTGTGCTGATGGTAACAGAGTCATCTACAACAACACCCATGATATCAAAGGTTGGGTAAGTAGCAGCCTGGACGGGGGCACAAATCACCAGAACAAGCATTAGCGCAAAGAGTAGAGCAAATTTATTTTTCATGATCTCCTCCGTGATCAGTCCTTTCAAACAAAGACATTTTCGATGAAAGCATTTCAGCAGAAGTAATACAAACCCCTGCTTTCGCTTTCATTATAGCCAATTTTTTAAGTATGGCAATATATTGATTATAGTGCAATTCCTATGCCAGATCATGCTTAATTCCTTCTTTTACATACATATTTAACTCTGCAACACTTAGATCCTTGATCCCTAATTTATCTACCGTTCTACCGGTGCGGTAGTAGTCTGTTTTATGAATGATGCACGCAAGACGGATCATACTTTCGATAGCGCGTACAGAGATTCCATATTGACTGCCCAAAGAGGCAATGGGAACCAGACTCATGGGCACATCCTCAAAGATATAACGGTGAGACAGCGTTGAGGGAGCCTTGATCCCATAATATCCACTCTGATTGTGAATGGCTTCACGCAGGTCTTTTCCCTGCACATTATAAGCAAGCTCCAGCCATTCGGACGCCGTACGCGCACGTATGCCGACTGCCGAGGCGACTGTTACACGCTCACGATCAAGCGCTTCCAGCACATATCCAACCGAAGGGGTTACCCCATCGATATAAAACTCAAAGTCACCATGGGTCGATTCGATCCTGCCTGCATTCAAAATGGTCAGGGCGGGATGAAAAATCGCGCCCATATTATTCAAACCAGTGTGCAGAACATCTTCTCCCTGAATGAACTGTGGATACACATCTTCAATGGCTTTCAATACCATTTCAGTTTTGACAGCCGGTAAAGCGGCAATAGGAACGGCTTCTTTGATCCTGAAGATGCGCGCCTGTGCAGGTCCATCAGCCCGGCTGGCATAGATGAAGGTTTCTGCTTCTGAAATGATCACATCTGCTTTACAGCCTTCACGCCGCATCGTAATATCAAACTCGATCGATCCAAAAGTCCTTCCTGGATTCAAAATGATGATCTGTCCATCACTCACATGAGGTGCAAGCAGCTTCGCAACCTCCGCATGCCCTGAAGATGGAATAACGATCATGATCACTTCTGCCGTTTTAACAGCTTCCGCAATATCAGATGTGGCATCTTTCAATTTTCCAAAACCCTGCGGACCGCCCGGGTAGCTTTCCAGTTCAATCCCTTTTCGTTTGGCAATCACCTCAATATGACTGAATGTACGATTGAAAAGGGTAACTTCTTTTCCCATTAACGCCAAATGTGCTGCCATGGCTTTGCCCCCATTACCGGCTCCGATAACAGTATATTTTTTTGGATATGACATCGCGACCTCCTTTTATAAAAACCTGGCAAGCCGTTCTTTTTCAGATCGAGGCTTACCGTTTTCAGAAATAACCACACAGGAACCATCAAGGATGGTTGTTTTAACTTCCCCTTTGGCAAATGGATTACTGCATAACTGCGGCGCATCCAGAATGCCCATTTTTACTGCCCGCGTAAGATTCTCAGCACTGACCCATGGATCTTGCGAATCATCTGAATTGATATTCCGAATTGCCCGCAGCGTAATTTGCGCTTCGTGGATCAAATGATCTTTTTGCTTCTGAATGAGCGGATCTGCAAGCATATCCGGCTGCCCAAGCACCGTATTTTCGATCACGCGCGCTGCCATCAGGCTGGCTTCAATGATATCCTGTGCGGTAGCAGCATGATGAGCCTCGGTATGACCAACAATATGGACAATATCCGGCTTCAATGCCATTTGCAGGTAGATACTGGCTGCCAGATGGGCACGGGCGGCATTTTCTTCAAGTGGATAGCTGAGCAAACCTGTGCGGGTTTGCTTCCAAAGATGAAAATTCTCATCCTCCAATGAATGGCTCAATTCGATACAAGCCAGCATCTTCGCCAGGTCCATTCTATCAGAAGTACCGGCAGGACTGTTGAACATCATCTGCGCAATATAATCATGGGTTCCAAAAGCCTTTGCATTGTACGCAGATAGGTATGATGCAACCACAAACATCACATCCGGCGCATCACGCATCCCCCAATGATGCGGCTCATTGATCTCCACCGGCACGCCATGTTCGCTGTACCAGCTGATCAGATTCTGATGCTCTTCGATGCTGGTTTGCAGATCAAACGGTCCGCGCCCATCCATCTGGTTGTACCAGAAGAGAGGAACTGCTGCCCAGCAAATTCGAATGGTTTCACGGTACATTTTTGCCAGCCGGATCAGATCATTAGTCCCGGAGTAAGTGCGCATAAGAGGATAATTGCCTCTCCTGGAAGCCTGATACAGCCGGATGTAATCATCCGGACTGCGTACAGGCACGCCACCTGCTCCGGTACTGCGTGGATCCTGTTTACCGGGATGGAAGAAATTTTCCTGTGCATCCTGATCAACACCCAGGGAAATAATATCCAGCACTTTTGCTTCTGCGATTCGCTCCACTCCATCGATGGTAGCTTTCACACTCGGCTGCCCAAAATGATGCCGCAGCAGCGGGAACGGTTTTTTCCATAGAATACGTTCGATTGTTTGCTGCGGGTAAAATGGTTCAGTGTCCCCATCTTCAACTTCCCCTTTTAGGAACGCAGCAATTTCTTCACGGGTTTGCGTGCCATCAAAAATGGCATCAAAGAACCCTATTTTCCTGGCTTTTTCAGCCACCGGCACAGTTCCACCAAACGCAAATTTAACCCCCTGACTGCGAAGATCATCTGCCGCTTCGGCAAAATCCGCCAGTAATCTTTCCCCTGTTTCCGGTGTCAGTCGATACGATACGGCGACCAGATCCGGTTTTTCCTCACGTGCTGTCTGCAAGATCTTTTCTATGGGGACTGCGGGACCGAGAAATATTGTTTTCCATCCATATTGCTCCGCCAGCCGGAGAAAATTATAGACCCCTGCAACATGCACGCATTCACCTAATGCTCCTGCGATTACTGTTTTCATTTTAAATCAAACCATATTGTATCCAATATCATGGGTGGTATTTTCAATTATAGGACATTTCCGGTATTGATTTGCAACCGATACAGTAAAAAATCTATTCTTTCATACGCACTTCCACTTGAGACCGTAAAAAAATCAGCGCTTGATATCACGAATGTTAACTGGTACTCAGTTTAATCTTTACATATGTTCGATTCCAGCAAAATGCTGTAAGAATTCATTTGAGTTTGTATAATGAATTTAATCTGCTTTTATTGGTTGCGAGGAAATATTGAAATACCACCCCTCTATAATAGTTTTTTCACTTTCCCTGTTTTTGTTTTCCGGCAAAACCCTCCCGATTAATTTTCCAATATATTAGCAGGGTTCAATAAATCAGATTAATATCTGCGAATGAAAATGGGATCTCTTATGAAAGAAAATGTCCTATTCTATCAATTAAACCGGTGCACCGGATGTCAATTATGCGTGATGGCTTGCTCTCTGAATCGAAAAGGGGTATGCGGCGAAAATGAATCTCTTATCCAGATATTAACCCATCCGCTGCTGGGCACATCGCAACCCATGATAGAACAAAACTGTATGTGGGAAGATTGTGACCAGCGCTGTATCGAAGTATGCGCGCCGGGAGTTCTTGCCATGGTAGAGCAAAAGGACTGGGGAAAACTGTTAAAAACCAATAAATGGAACCCCGTTCCGATATTTTCGAAGGAAACCCAGCAATGAGCGGCGGTTATATTAACAAAGTTGCCTGGATCGATCTGACATCGAATAAGATATGCATTCAACCAATCGACAATGCATTAAGAGAACGCTATCTTGGTGGACGCGGTTTTATAACCCGCTGGTTAATGGATATGGTTCCAGCAAGCAACTCCGCTTTTGATCCGGAAAATATTTTGATATTTGCTACCGGACCATTGACAGGTACAAATGCTCCCACCTCATCACGCATAGAGATAGGCGCGATCGCACCTGAAACCGGCATCATTTCATCCGGAAGCGCCGGAGGAAATTTCGGTACGAAATTGAAGCGCGCCGGATTGGACGCGTTGGTCATTCAGGGTCACTCTGAAAAACCCGTTTATCTATATATAACCAATACGGGAATCGAAATAAGAGATGCTGCCCGTTATTGGGGAAAAGATGTGTATGAAACGGACATCTCAATCAAAAATGATAACCGCGAATCCCGCTTATCTGTGGCATGCATTGGGCAGGCTGGGGAAAATGGTGTTCTTATTACAACCATTATGGTAGACCGTGTACGCGCAGCCGGGCGTGGAGGGCTGGGTGCAGTGATGGGGAATAAAAACCTAAAAGCCGTTGCGGTTTACGGAAATGGGAATATTCCCATCCATGCGCCCAATCTATTTTGGAATGCATGTGAAATAATCCGGAAGAAAGCCGTTGAACAGTTTTATAAAAAACGCTGGGACAACGGCACTTATGGAAATCTAATCCGTTATCAGGGTGTAGGGGCATTAACCAGCTACAACAGCCGTGCAACAACATTTGACCATATCGATAAGATATGTGCAGATCATTACAATGATAATTATCGTATCGGCAGACGCGCCTGTATGAACTGCCCCATGTCTTGCTGGACAATTTATTCAATTCAATCTGGTGACTATAAAGGTTTCTTCGGGGAACAAGTCACAGCCACCACCTTTAAGGAAACAGGAGCGCGCTGCGGTCTTTATGAAATGGATGCCATTTTGAAGGCACACAGCGACATGAACCGGTTCGGACTGGATACCATATCGACCCCGTCTGTCATCGCTTTTGCGATGGAATGCTACGAAGAAGGGATCATCACAAAGCAGGATACGGGCGGATTGGAATTAACCTGGGGAAATGGACGGGCAGTCATCTCCCTAATTGAGCAAATCGCAAACAATACCGGTTTTGGAATTCAGCTTGGCAGAGGAGTGCGTATTTGTGCTCAAGAATGGGGAAATCAGGCAGTGAAATATGCTCTCCACGTAAAAGGATTAGAAACAGTTGGCACCGATCCGCGCGGTCAGCCATCATGGGGGCTGGGCTATGCAACTTCCAGCCGAGGAGCATGCCATATGCGTGCTTATGCTAATTATGAATCCGGAATCAACAATATTCATGGTGCAATGAAAGATGAGACCATGGTCCGAATATCAGGCACAACACAGATAGGAGAACGATACAGCACAACCGGGAAGGGAAAAGCGGGGGTTTTTCTGGAAGACATGAACGCTTTTGGAGATTCACTGGGGATCTGCAAACTCATGTCAAGAGCCGAGTTGGGGCTGCCGGAATCCCTTGTGGATGTATTGAACTCCGCAACGGGTTCAGAATATGATCCAGATTCCTTATACAGAGTTGGCGAGCGTATTTCGAACCTTGAAAGAATTTCAAATTTACAGCGCGGGATCACTCCTGCGGATGATACACTGCCCGAGCGGTATTTATTTGAACCCATTCCAGAGGGACCCGCAAAAGGGAAAGTATGTAATCTGGAACCTATGTTGAAAGAGTATTATGAAATCAGGGATTGGAGTTGGGAAGACGGTTACCCTTCTCCAGATAAATTGAAGGACGTCAAGCTAGATCGTCTGGGAAATGATATTGGGTAAGTTTTTCTCAACATTTCAAATAGATAGATATTTCCCTCTCGCCGTATGATATGAAACAGTCGGGTAAATAGTATTCACAAAATTGAACTTTGGTGCATTAATTTCTGGAGATATTCCAGATGATGTAAAATTGGGTACATATGCTCATTTTTTTGAGAAAATGTAAAGAAGCATAAGAAAAGCATTTTAGAATGCTTTCTTTTATACCGAAAACGAAAGAAGATGAATTCCTATGGATGGGTACGAGATCGTAAAACGCAACATCAGCTTTGATTATCCTGAAAGGATCGGCTTGCGGTTCAGCGCCCTGGGTGTCAGTGATGTGTTCCGTATTTTCGTCCAGCCCCCGATGCAGTACCGCCCGGCAGAAATAAAATCTGTCCGCATGGATAAAAAGATCCGCACAGCCCCCGGTCAAACAGACGAATGGGGCTGTACCTGGGAATCACTGGAAGACGGAAGCAGCGGAGATATGGGTCAGGTATTAAATCCACCCATTAAAGATCTGGATGAAGTCGATTCATACTCCTTCCCCGATCCATACGACCCACATCATTTCGACGGATTGGAAGAAGCATTAGCCAATGCAGATAATAAATTCGTACAGTTAAACAGCCCATTCTGCTTATTTGAACGACTGCATTTTCTGCATGGATTTAGTGAAACACTGCGCGATCTGGCACTCGAACCTGAAAAAATGGAACGCCTAATTGATAAGGTAATTGCGTATCAGATCGGTATCGTTGAAATGGCAGGCAAATTAGGGAAAGGTCGCATTCACTGCTTTGATACCACCGACGATTGGGGAACACAGATCAATATGTTCATCAGTCCCAGAATGTGGAGAAAGATCTTTAAACCGCGTTACAAAAAATTGTTAGACACCATCCATGAAAATGGGATGGTCATTCGCTTTCACTCCGATGGGCGCATCAATGCCATTTTCCCCGATCTGCTCGAGCTCGGCGTTGATATCTTCAATGTTCACCAGCCATTACTGGTTGGGATCGACGATGTCGCAGAAGCCCTTTCCGGAAAATTATGTCTTGAGGTTTCTGCAGATGTCCAGCAGACCCTGCCTTCAAACGACGAACAGAAGATCAAAAACCAGGTCAAAGAGATCGTTGAAAAATGGTGCTCCCCCAAGGGCGGCTTAATTGGTATTGAATATCGTTACGGGAAACTCCTTGGGATATCCGATCAGGCTCTGCAGTGGGAGCTGGATGCATTTCAGAAATATGGAAAATTTAAATAATAGAGGTCGATAATGATTGAAAAGATAGAAGTTCTGGAAACAAGTGGTCCCGCATACGAAAGGCGCAGCCAGCGGTTCAAGAGCTGGTTCGAGAGTGTTTATCAGTGGCATCCGAATTTTCTCTTTACTCCGAACAAAGAAGTTAACTGGACTAAAATCACAAAACCGATGTCAGAATGGAAAGTTGGGATCGTTTCCTCCAGTGGAACCCATCTGAAATCGCAGAAACCGTTTGATATCGTCGGTCTTGATGGTGATTGGTCTTATCGTGAAATCCCCGTCGATACGGACCCAAAAGAGCTAATGGTTTCTGATTCTCATTACGATCACAGTGATGCAGATTCTGATATCAACTGCATGTTCCCCATCGTATCGCTGCACGAATTAGTAAAAGAAGGTGTAATTGGGTCTCTTCCCTCAAAATTCTACGGATTCATGGGCTTTGTACCGGATCCCCGCGATCTGATCGCCCATAATGCACCAGAAGTTGCTCAAAAGCTGAAAGATGAGGCTGTGGATGTGGTCATTTTCACACCGGGCTGTGCCGTATGCCATCAAACCCTGGGTATCATTCAAAATATTGTCGAGGGATTTGGTATTGCTACGATCACCACGACATTGAAGCCAGAATTAACAGAACAGGTCCATGTTCCGCGGGCAGCATATCTAAAATTCCCTTATGGATACTCCGCCGGACCAGCCTTCGATCTGCCGATGCAGAAAAAGATAATCCGGGATGTTCTGGAATTAATTCCAATCATAAAGGAACCCGGATTGATCATTAAAATGCCTTACCGGTGGCACGGGCATACAGGCTAAAGGAGAAAATCATGGCAGTCGATAAGAGAACAGACGAATTAATGGGACATGTCGAATCAATGCTTGACATCATTGATGATATGACCGAAGACATGCAATCAAGAATTAAAAAAGAAGAAGCCAAAGAAAATCCAGATGAATCTCGAATTCATTTCTATCAATCGCAGTTGACCAGGTTGGTAAAATTAAACGGCTTATTGGAAGATGATATTCTTGAAGTAATGATCAGCATTCGCAATATTTCTGGACCTATTGAGTACATGGAATAATTGTGAACCCAGTAACCGTATAGTTAACTTTTCGTACATTCGATCTGGAATCAAGGGATGCAGCAAAGACAGAACAATCAAATGTACGAGCTTTTCTATTTATCGATCGAATATTATCTATACATTCTTGACTACCAAATTTACATGAAAGAAAAATCGTATTGAACATTATGGAAAAAATTAATTTATTTGCCTGTGACCCTAAGTATGTTACACGACTGATCCTGGTGAGGCACGGCAGAACCAACGCGAATAAAGAATCTAGAATTTCATCGGAAAAAGATTATACCCTGGATGAAACTGGCATCGATCAGGCAAAAAAAGTAGCGCAAAGGCTGAAAGATTTTAATATTTCAGCTTTATATTCAAGCCCCATTCTGCGGACAAAGCAGACTGCAGAATATATCTCTGAAGCCCTCGGCTTGAAAATAGAATTCAATGATGACCTCAAAGAATATTCTTTTGGGTCGATCGCCGACCACACACTGGAAGAGGTAGAAGTCGAAAATAAAGAACTCTACGACAAATTCATGGACTGGATGAACATGGGACAGGTTCAGACCATGCCGCGCGTCAATATTCCGGGCGCAGAACCGATGGAGGTTTTTGAAGCCAGAATTCACCACTTTACCGACGAAATGCTTATAAAGCATCCAGCACAGACCGTGTGCGCCGTAACCCATATGGGATTGATCAAGGGCTTTATGGCAGTCTTTTTTGGTGGGGGCGTGCAGCACCGCATGAACTTTAACGCATACAACACTTCACTTACAGTGATCGATTTCTACAAACAGGTGCCTGTTTTATCGGCTTTTAACGATATGTCGCATTTGGGTGTACCACTCCCTTATGGAAGAGTAAACATGTTCTAGAAAAAACGCTCGATTTCTCGAGCGTTTTTTTATGCAATACCCAGATAAGTTTTCTTTACCATTTCACTTTCTCGCAGCTCTTTCGTCGTTCCGCTCAAACTTACCAAGCCGGTTTGCAGGACGTATCCGCGATCAGCGATCATCAGGGCTGATTTGGTATTCTGTTCAACCAGAAGCACCGTAGTACCCTGTGCATTGATCTCTTTAACATTTTCAAAAATGCTTTCCAATAAAATTGGAGCCAATCCCATCGATGGTTCATCCAGAAGCAGCAGCTTTGGCTTTGACATCAAAGAACGCGCGATTGCCAGCATTTGTTGTTCGCCACCCGAGAGGGTACCGGCAGATTGTTTTGAGCGTTCTTTCAACCGCGGAAAGAGCTTGAAGATTCTCTCGATATCTTCCTGTATTGCAGTTTTGTCTTTTCGTACAAAAGCACCCATCTCCAGGTTTTCAAGCGTGGTCAATTTGGAAAAAACATGCCTGCCTTCAGGTACCATGGAAATTCCCTTCTCTACAATATGATGGGGTTCCATATTGGTGATATCTTCCCCATCGAAGAAAATGGAACCTTCGCGCGGATGCAGGATGCCGGTTATCGACTTCAAGGTTGTGGTTTTTCCTGCGCCATTTGCACCGATCAAACATACAATTTCACCCTGATTGATCTTAAAAGTGACTCCTTTTAAGGCACAGATGTTCCCATAATAAGTTTTTATGTTTTTTACTTGAAGTAAAGGCGCCATAGAAAGTACCCTTTCCTATTGATAGAGGTCATTTTTCTTCCCAAGGTATGCTTCGATAACGGTGGGATCATTTTGGATCTCAGAAGGTCGCCCTTCAGCAATCTTTGCTCCAAAATCAAGAACAATGATCTTTTCACTGATCTGCATGACCAATTTAATATCATGCTCGATCAAGATAATGGTGATATCCAGCTCATCTCGTAAACGGCGGATGAGTTTGATCATCTCTTTTGTCTCTGAGGGGTTCATGCCAGCAGTTGGTTCATCCAGCAGGAGAACTTTCGGATTATTGGCAATTGCCCTGGCGATCTCCAGTTTTCGTTGGGCACCGTATGAGAGGTTGCAGGCAAGTTGATCTCCCCACCCATTCAAACCGACAAAGTTCAGTATCTTTTTTGCTTTATCGATGGATTCCATCTCTTCCATTCGATAGCGTTTCGAGGAGATTAGTGAGTCGCCAACGGAGCAGAACAGCCGGATATGTTCACCAGCCAGAATGTTTTCGAGCGCCGTTAAGCTTTTGAAAAGTCGAATGTTCTGGTATGTCCGAGAAATTCCTTCTTCTGCGATCTTGTGTGGTGGAAGACCGGTTATTTCTTTTTCAAGGAATTGGATGGTGCCGAATTCCGGTTTATAGTATCCGGTAATGCAGTTAAAGAAGGTAGTTTTTCCAGCTCCGTTAGGACCAATCACGCTGGAAATAGAAGCCTGCTGGATTTCAACATCCAGGTTATGAATGGCTTCAAGACCTCCAAAGCGCTTGGTTACATTCGTTGAAGATATGATATTCATGATTGCACCTCTTTTCCTTTATCCGGCAAAGTCTTGTTTTCATATTGAGGGGCTTTTCGCGGAAGAAAACCCTGCGGTTTCAATATCATCATGATAATCAAGAGCAAGCCAAAAATGATCATGCGATAATCAGAAAGACCGCGTAAAATATCAGGCAGAGCAATAAGTGCCATTGCACCAAGAATGACGCCATATTGGTTTCCCAACCCACCCAGAATAACAATACACAGGATATTGATGGAAACATTCATATTAAAGTTGTCCGGGAAAATTGATCCCTGCCAGGATGAAAATATGGCTCCACCCAGACCTCCGATGAACGCTCCTATGGCAAATGCCAGCAGTTTATATTTCGATACGTTAATACCAGACATTTGTGCAACGTCTTCATCTTCACGCATTGCCAGCCAGGCACGCCCTGTTCTTGAGTTGATGATCCTGTTCAGAAGGAACAGCAAAACTGCCACAAGTCCAAAGATAAGATAGTAAAAATAAGTACCCTCTTTGAACACAACTCCAAAAATATTGGGTTTATCAATCTGCATGATGCCCTGCGAGCCGTTAGTGAAATCAGAGAGGTTCATCAGCAGCATACGCACGATCTCACCAAAGCCCAGCGTTACAATGCCAAGATAATCTCCACGCAGCTTGAGAACCGGAATACAGATCAATACTCCTACCAGCGCAGCCAGACCACCGGCAATTAATATTGCGATCAAAAATGGCACGTGAATATTAAAATGCGGGGAGGCAAGAAATGCATAGCTGTATGCGCCAATAGCATAAAAAGCCGCAAAACCCAGATCAAACATGCCCGCCAGACCAACATGAACCAGCAAACCCAGCCCCAGAATGATGTATAGACCGGCATATCCAATAATACGGATCCATAAATTTCTCTGTGGAAAAGTGAACAAAGGAATAGAAAGGATCACAACAGAAATTAAAGCCGGAAGAATCTTTCTAAGAATGCTTCGGTCAAGTTTTTCCATGATATTTGCTTTATTCTTCATAATCTCACCTGACCTATAATTTGCTCTTTCCACCGCTATTACCCAGAATACCGGTTGGTTTCACGATCAACATGATGATGAGAACAACAAACGCCACAATATCTTTATATATAGCTGGTAAGAATTGAACGCTGATCACTTCAATCAATCCCAGTAAATAACCACCCAGCATGGCTCCCGGGATATTCCCGATCCCACCAACTACGGCTGCGGTAAACGCTTTAATTCCCGGAGTAAATCCCATTAACGGGCGAATTTGAAGATAGAACAGCCCCATCATCACCCCTGCAACCCCTGCCAGAGCAGATCCAATAAAGAAGGTATTGGAAATGATCTTGTTCACATTGATCCCCATCAAGGCTGCGGTTTCCTGATCTTCCGAAACAGCGCGCATTGCTTTTCCGGTTTTTGTCAGGCGGACAAGCATATAGAGAAGTACCATGAACACCACCGCTACTGTCATGATCATGATGCGGCTGTAAGAAATGACAATGCCCCCCACGGTAATTCCTCCTGTTCCCAAAACACCGGGGTAGGTTTTTACCATTGCTCCACCGAATGTTTTCGTCGCATCGATAATGGCGGTGCTCCAGCTTTCTGGAAAAAGATTTTTATCTCCAAAATGAATAGAAGCGATAAATGAACCAAAGGTAGGTACCAATCGAACAAATTCTTCCAGAAAAATTGATGTGCCAATTGCACTAATTAACGTCGCCAACCTACTTGCATTTCGCAATGGTCGATAAGCTAATCTCTCAACAATGATTCCTGTGATCGCAGAGCCAAATGCACCTGCAATAAGAGCGATAATAATTGCTAAAGCAGGATTGCTTTCAGTCAATCCAATATCTGATAATTTCGAAATAGTAAAACATCCCCAGTATGCACCTACCATAAAAATATCACCGTGGGCAAAGTTGATCATGGAAAGTACACCGTACACCATCGTGTAACCCAGGGCGATCAACGCGTAGAAACTGCCTACGGTTAAACCATTAATTAATTGCTCGATCAATTTTTGCATACAGAACCCTCCGCAAGAAAGAGACAGAAAGGGGGGATTGCTCCCCCCTTACGGTTATTATTGTCCGAAATCGTACACTTTCATAGGAACAAGTTCGTTACCTTGCGCCTGGAATACGGTAATGGAAACCACTTTTAGGTCGCCATTTTCATCAAATTCAAGATGACCGGTAATTCCGTCGAAAGGAGTTGCACGAATCATATCTGCGAGGGCTTTCTTTGGGATAACCAAATTGCCGTCACTATCCACTGTGGCAACTGCTTTAGCTGCATTCAGGATGATCATAGCAGCGTCATAAGAGCCGGGACCGTAAGCAATTGGATCGCCAAATTGTGCAGTGAAATTCTCAAGGAATTCTTCATAGCCAGTTGCACCACCAACTGCACCAAAGGTCATGTATGCACCTTCGGCTGCACCACCAGAAGCTTCTACGAAGGAAGGAATGGATTTAATTCCATCAGGTCCAAAGTA
>ENA-ORXD01001465-ORXD01001465.1-sediment-metagenome-genome-assembly--contig:-NODE-1465-length-19549-cov-3.795553_pt1 | contig 19549 bp, 16 predicted proteins | sample MGYA00237862_ERZ511471 | MGnify/ENA metagenome assembly ERZ511471
ATAGAAAATATAGGTCACGGATGAGCATAACACTCCCAGAAAGAGAATGCCAGCCCATCCACGGGCGCTGATCTGGGAAAACTCCTGCCAGCCCGCGCTGGCCGCGAAGGGGATGCTGGAAAGCAGCCAGCCGAACAGGATCACGTAAAAAATTACTTTAATGGGAGATTGGCGTTTGATGAGCGGGCGTGAGAGCACGGAAAAAAGCGCCCAGATCGGTGCGCTGTTAGAGACAAGAACATCGCCGGGATTACCAAACATGCCGGAAGCCAGGCGGTTTATATTCCCTCGGCTGACCACCAGCAGCACGCCGATGACAGCCAGCAGGATTTCGCCAACCCCCAGCCAGCCGATCTTTTCGCGCAGGAACAGCCAGCCCAGCAGCGCCATGAAGACCGGTGTGGTGGACACAATCCAGGCGGTGGTGGAAGCTTGTGAGGTAACCAGTCCGTTGGACTGCAGCCATTGATGCAGGGTAACTCCTAAAAATCCCAGCAGCGTATATTCGCCAACTTCTTTCCAGCTTGCAAGTTTGAATAGCCCTTTTTTGAGAATGATAGGGAGCAGGCAGAGCAGTCCGATCAAAAAACGCAGCCAAACTGCCGCCACAGGGGATGCGGCTTGAACAGATACTTTTGTGGCAATGAATGATCCCCCCCAGAAGATGACTGCCAGAACCATTTCAACTTTTGTTATGAAGAGTGGATCTTTGTTTGACATTTCAGGTTGCTTTTAGGCAGCGGATCAATAACTCACGACGATGCGGGCGGGAACGGTGTTCAAAAAGAAAAATACCCTGCCAGGTACCCAGGCTCAAGCGTCCATCATCAATCGGAACAGTCAAGCTGCTCTGCATAAGTGTGCTGCGGATATGAGATGGGGAATCATCCGGACCTTCAAATATATGACGATACCAGGGTTGTCCTTCAGGAGCGATGCGCTCATAGAATTCTTCTACGTCGCTGCGTGCGCTGGGGTCGCATGCCTCACAGGTGGAGAGTGAAGCGCTGGTATGGGGAAGAAACAGAAAGCATACTCCTTCCTGAACCTTCCATTCACACACCAGTGTCTGAACCCGGTCGGTGATCTCAAGCATGCCTTTTCCATGTGTTTCAATGTGAAGAGTAGTTTTCAGCCAGTCCATGGAAATCCTTTCTTGAGTGATTCTCAATTTTAGTCGATATTTTGTTAATGGAGTATTTATATTTGTACAAGATAAATAAGGTCTAAAATATATGTATATTCTAAGGAGTGCATGACCAATAAAATTGATGAGTTAAAAAGACATACTAAAAAACTGCCGCAAAAAAATGTGGATCTCTTTCTTCAGATCAGCAGACTCATTCAGGAGCAAGACGACCACAACACCATTCTTACCAATATCATTGATCAAATTATCCAGTATACAGGAGCAGACGAAGGATATTTATTTCTCCATGAAAAACAGGAATTAATTCCTTTCATTCTGCGCAATTCCAACCATACTGAAATTTCCCCAACCACACTTAAAATCCCGCTGATACTTATCAAACAGTCACTTGAGGACAATCGACCGTATCTGATCCGGGATGTACAGAAGGATGAGCGATTGAAAGACATGTTGAGTGTTTCTGCTTTTCACATTCACTCTCTTTTGTGTATACCTATCAGTGTAAATCGAAGGACTCAGGGAGTGCTGTATCTGCAGAGAACCAGGAATAGAACACCTTTCCAGAATGACCATCTTGAATGGGTAAAGGCTGTGGTCTTTTCTATTGGATTCCTGCTGGAAAATGCCGAACTTAAGGAAATGGCTCTTGAAAAAGGGCGCATGCAGAGAGAAATGCAGATGGCTCGGGATGTGCAGAAAAACCTCATTCCCCAAGGCGTTCCTCAATATTCTGGATGGGAGGGAGCGTACTGCTGGATGCCTGCTTTTGAGGTCGGCGGCGATTATTTTGATTTTATTCCCATTGATGACCATACGCTGGGATTAGTGATCGCGGATGTATCGGATAAAGGGATGCCGGCGGCTCTCTTCATGGCGCTCTCGCGCACCATTCTACGCGCTGTGATCAGGAATCATGAGGATGCGGCATCAGTAATAAAACGAGCAAACCAGCTTATCCATTATGATGCGCAGGAAGGCATGTTTATCACACTATTTTTTGCTGTTCTCGATCTGAATACCGGCGAGCTGACCTATGTAAATGGCGGGCATAATCCGCCGCTGTATTATCAGCATGAGCATCAAGCCCTGATCGAATTGCTGCCCACGGGAATGGCGGTTGGCATAGAAGTCAGCGCGGTCTATACCCAGAAGAAAATCAAACTGGAAAAAGGCGATTTTATTTTCCTGTATACTGATGGCGCCCTGGATGCATTGGTGCGTGAAAAGAAATTCAATGAAAAGGAATTGAATGAATTTATTTACCGCCATCGCAATGCAGATCCGGAGAGGATCATCGCTTTATTAAAAGAGAAATTATGCGGAACGAATTCCAGCGCTTCATCCAAAGATGATCTCACCATGATCGTGTGGAAAAGAACTGCAGACGGGGAAATAGTTCATCCCTGACCGGGTTCTGGTGCAAGAGACCGATTTTTCTGGCGGAGTACAACAAAAACGATCAGCAAATTTAAAGCCATACTGATCCAAAAACCAAGACGTGGATCGATTTCAAGCTTCGATGGGATCAGTGAGAAAAACAGTACGACCTTATCGTTGAATGCGGCAATGAGCCAGGCAAACAAACCGACCAATCTACCTAGAGGATAAAACAGCAGCCCACAGATCAGCGCGGCTCCACCCAGGAACATAATGGCGGGCTGCAAAGGGAGAATGAGTAAATTTACCAGCGGCGAGAGCAGGGAATATTCCTGAAATTGTGAAGCAAGGATTGGAAAAGTTGCCAGCTGTGCCGAAAAAGTCGTGATCACAAAATCGTTGATGATATTGAGAATGAATTCCTTTGAAGGAATCTGACTTTTATCAAGCGCAGCAGACACTTTTTGCATGAAGAAATCTGCATACATCAAGATCCCAAAAGTAGCGAAAATGGAAAGCTGAAAACTGACGTCCCACAGGATGAAGGGGTTAAGGAATGCCATACAGGCGGCAGTGATGGAGAGCACATGGATGCCGATGATCTTGCGCCCGATGAGATAAGCCGGAATGGATATAATGCCCATGATGGCAGCCCGTACAACCGGGGGTTGAGCGCCAACGAAGATGGTATAGATGCTAATTGCCAGAATGGAAAAGACTGCCCCAATGCGGTAAGGAAAGATGCGATTAAAAATCTTGCTGATGATGGCGGATATCAATGCAATGTTGAAACCGGAGATAGCGATGATGTGCGCGGTGCCGGTCAGACGAAAAGCTTCACTCAGGTAATCGGGAATACGCTCTTCCAGACCAAGCAAAATGCCAGCCAGCAGTTCACTTTCAGGAAAAGGAATGATCGACTGCAGAACCTGATACGCCCTCTGGCGAAGATCATACAGCGCACCCATGCATGAAAAACCCTGCTCGCTGCTTTCTTCCAGAACAGTTGGATAATACATCTGGAAATCGATCCCCTCACGCTTCAGCCAGGAAGCATGCACTTTTTCTCCTTCTGTAATGGTAGAAATCAAAGTTCCCTCGATTTCAAGGGAAGTATGGTAGGTGAATTGAAAGGCTGCCGGCAGCCGCACTTTTACTTTTCCCTGAACAGGCAGCCAGGTTCCCGAAGAATCCAAAACAGCCTGAATATCCAGGACTGTTTCGCCGTAATCAATGGATTCCAGGGTCGGCTCCACGACCCGCGCTTGAAAAATGTGCTGCTCACCGATCAGCGAGCCTGCCAGAGCAGATGGAGCTGATTGCCCTGAGTAAACCTGGTAGCGCATAGAGCCGCAGAAAAATGAAACCATCAGCAGTGCCAGAAAAAACACTCCGCTGGATTTCTTTCTTTTTATGAAAGCGATGAGAAGAAATAAAATGCTGAACAGGAGCGCTGTGAACCAGGTCGCTGAAATTACGGTAACTCCTGCCGTGATGATCCCAGCTAAAAAAGCTGCTGCCATCCAGAGGAGCACCAGTTTAGGCATAGCTACACAGCGAATTCTTTCAATCGAGGGTGGTTTTTATAAAAGCCTTGATATTTCTCAGGTAAAAGGACCGCAATACGGCACATGATCTCTTCGGTGTAGCGCGCAAGAATTTCTGACCGATTTTCAGAATCAGTAATTGGAGATAAGGTGAAAGATTTGCCAAAGCGGGCGATCATATGTGGTTTTTTGAAATGCTTAAACTCATCTATTGCTAGTTCAGTTCCCTGGATACCGGTGGGAACAATCGGCACATTGCTTTTCAACGCCAGCATGGCTGTACCGGGTTTTCCTTCGCCCAGCGAATGCGTCTGGCTGCGCGAACCTTCCGGAGCAATACCCAATGCTCTTCCCTGAGCGAGGGCTTGAGAAGCTTTGCGAATAGCGGTGAAATCAGCCACATCACGATCGATCCAGATCCCCTCGGCTGTTTCTGAGAACCAGCGGATGAAGGGATGCGATTGATATTTTGTGGTGATCAGCGCAGTGATATCCGGTCGGCGGGGATTGACAAAAAGAAGCGGGGAATCAATATATGAGAGATGATTGAGTGCAAAGATCACGCCCCCTTCTGCAGGGATATTCTCCAAACCGAAGAATTGGGTTTTGGTAAGGTGGCGCATAAGGAATCGTACGATGCACTGCAGGGTTGATCTTTTCACTGGTTTCTCTCTTGGTTTATTCTACTTCATTCATAGTAACCCTGCTGCCGCTGTTTCTGTGCGTTTTGTTGTGAAATTCTTCTTTTAATTTTATATTCATTTTCCACAGGAAGAACAAAATAAAAATCCATTCCAGAACCAATGCAATAATACTGATCGTTCCCCAAATAGAAGAAGACAACCAGCCGCCTTCTATTTCTGAGAGAGAAGTCAGGCTGTTAAGAACTGCCAGGGTATTCCATGTTCCGTGCAGGAGAACTGCGAGGAAGAGATATTTAGGCAGAGAGTTCTTTTTTTCCTGGGTCATGGAACAGGCATAACCGTAACCTACCAGCCCGCTGCAGGTGATATGCAGCAGCGCGGTGGCTGAGCGCAGGAGAGTATTTTCGACCCATTCTCCTCCACCAAATTGAATGAGCATGCCTGCACTTTCGAAGAATGCAAAAGCGGCTCCAAAATATAAACCCAGAATGAAACCGTGTGTAGGAGAAAGAGAACGTTTTCGAAGCACCCACAGGGCTGCTGGTTTCAGACTTTCCTCAATAAATGGAGCAGCACACCCAACAAGAAAGACCGCAGCAGCGATGATCCATGGATTTTGAAGGAAAATGAGAATGTAGTGTTCTATGGATTCCATGTTGAATTGCGTGAGATCCTGCGGGATAGTTATCATATTCATCATCTGCTGAAATACAGGCTGAAAATTGAGGTAAACCAAAACACCTGCGATGATCAGTGCAAAGATGATCAATTCGATCGTAATAATCATGACAATGACATAACTCGTACCGAGGCTCAAAGCTGCCGTTTGTTTTCTAATGGTTAAATTAGGAAGCGATCGTTTTCCAAATTCGACGAACCACCATATAGGAATGCTGATGAACAGTGGGGTTAGATATACCTGGAAAGAAAAGAGATTTTGATCAGCAGCAAAAAAATAAAAAAGAGCAAGGGAAACAGCCCACACAAGCAAGGCTATCGAGGCAAAAAGGAATGACCTGTTTTCGGGCTGAAAAGAGGTTTTTACCTGAGACGGTTTTTTTATAGCATTGACCAGCGCGAAAAAATGAACCACTGCCAGAAAAATACAGATAGAGCCAATGGTAAAAAGAAGCTGACTCTCTGCCGTGTAAATTTCTGGTTCTGCGAGTAATAGAGAGCCGCCAGCAAAGCAGCTGGCGGCGCTGAAAACAGTGATAAGAAATGCGATCAAGCTAAGAATGAATTGGCTGATCTTCAGCCAATCATTTTTTCTTTTTTCAACCTCTATCATTTTTCAACAATGGTTATGTTCGTGATGCTGTCCGTGAAGAGTTCAGCCGGATCCAGGGAGAAGGATCGATCCTCGATGGCGTTCAGCACATCCATGCCCTCAATGACTTTCCCGAATACCGAATAACCATAAGGGAATTCATAGCCGGTAACGGCGCCTTTGGTGATCATTAACATTCCGGTATTGTAACCATCTCCCAGCTGGTTGAAGGAAACAAGCAGACCTTCTTCATCCAGCGCTTGCTCAGAGGGTTCATTATAGAAAGCGAATCCGGGGTTACCATATTGGGTATTGGTTGGATCTCCACTGATCATATATTCACTGGTGGAAACAAACACATCGTTATTTTCATACCAGCCATTTTCCACCAGGTATTTGAAGTAAGCAACGGTAAAAGGAGCGGTATCTTCATATAGATCAACTACAATGTCGCCCTTGGTTGTGGAAATTACTGCTTGAAGATCACCTGAAAAATCGGTATCAATGGAAGGGCAGACTCCCAGCATGCGGTCAGAGTTATTCATCAGGTTTATCAGGATGGCAAACAATGCCACACTGCGGCTTTGAAGGTACTGCCGGTTATTAGTGTAGAGGGTTGGTGTTCCCGTGATTCCGATCTCATCCACCATCTCACGGTTGCGGTCAAGTTTAGCAATGGTGTCTTCATCTTCCATATCGGTGTTGAATTGATCGACATCCATACCAAAAGCTGTGGCTTGTTCATCAAGCCAGGTATGGAATTCATCTGTGGTGTAGTAATACCAGGTTGCCTGATTTGCAAACAGAACATCCTTCATCTCGGTAAACTTACCCTGCATATTTGCAGCTTCCGCAGCCTGAGCTGCAACGTATGAATTTCCGCTGGTTGTTACAACACGGAAAACAACGCGTACATCTTCGGGATACAGAGATTGAATTGATTCAAGAATGGGTTCCAGGTTTGCGCAGTGAGAGCAGGTGAAGTTGCTATAAGTAATGAAGGTATACTTTGCGTCTGATGGACCATAAGAAAAATCTTCATCAGTAACAGCCGGTACATTCTCATCGACGGGAGCTAAAATGATGTCATCAACAATATTATATTGCTGGCATGTATCATTTTCAGTTGTAACAGGAGCAGCGGTTGGTACGGCGGTAGCACTTTCTGTCGACTGCTCCGATCCCGTTGAGGAGGTCGAATCCCCGTTATTTGAGCACGCTGCGGTGAAAAGAACGGCAAGTAAGAGAAATAAGGTTATATATCTACGCATGGGAAATCCCTTTCTTTTCTATATAAGAGTACTTTACTCCAAATAATCCAATATTATATTCTGAATGCCTGATTGTACCACCTCAATTGGCTGGTCTGCGGAGACGATCCGCCAGCGTTGGGGCTCCTGGGCTGCCATCTCAAGATACCCGGCTCTCACGCGTTTATGCAGTTCCAGTTGATACGCATCCAGACGATTCCACTCTCCACCCCCTTTTTTTCTGCGTTTTAAACCCACTTCAGGGTCAAGATCAAGCAAAATGGTCAGATCTGGCTTAAGTCCGCCGGTAGCAAATTCCAGCAGCTTGCGGATCAAATCGAGATCATTTCCATGTCCATAACCCTGGTATGCAATGGTTGAATCGGCATACCGATCCAGGATCACAATATATCCTTCCTTCAACTTTGGTCTGATAACCTCTTCAACGATCTGCGCACGGGAAGCACAAAATAGGAGTGTTTCTGTACGGGGGTGCATTTCCGTATTGTGCAGATCCATGAGAATATCGCGGATCTTATCGCCTATTTCTGTTCCACCCGGTTCGCGCGAAAAGAAAACCTTGTAATCTTTGGATTTAAGAAATTCAGATAATAGATGGATCTGTTGTGTTTTCCCACTGCCGTCGGGACCTTCCAGAGTTATGAACATGGTCTTTACTCCCGAAAAATACGCACATGGCGATTTGGTTCTTTTCCATACGAATGAGAGGTTAATTCTGCCTCACGGGCAAGCTCATGTTGAATACGGCGGATTTTTGCCGATGCAGGGGCGAGATCAACCCAGCGTTTGCCTGCCATCACCGTGTCGATCGCTGTTTGAACTTCCTGGCTGATGCGGTCGTAATTCAACGGTTTCCCGGAACCGCCCAGGTTGAATACTTCAGCCAGAGCCTGTTCCATTTGATGTTCAGAATTGGCTCGAAGAACGTAAATGGGAATTCCTCTTTCTTCAGCCATCAAAATTTGTTTCTGTCTGCTGCGGTAATATGATTTCAAGGTGATAAAAACATCCGCATCCTGCAGATCGCGAACAACCTTTGCGGGCAGTCCCAGCCTGCGGATCGCTTCGATCAATCGGTTTCTGGCTACTCCAAATGGATAGACATTCATTGATGGAAGCAGCGGCTGCGATTCTTTATAAGAATCTCTAACTTGCTTCGTGGAATAAATTCCCTTTTTTCCTTCACCGTTATGCATCCCATTACTGTTCTGTCTGCGCAGTCCCTGTGCTTGAATGGTGGCAGTATCGATGCGCTGCTGCGGTTCCTGGATTTGGATGCTGCCGCTTTCATCGCGGCTGCGTATCTGCGGTTCAAGCGGGTAACCGCGCACCAGTGCATCCACCGATGCAGCCACATCTTCATGGATGGCGAGCAGGTTGCGGTCCTGAATTTCGATCAGTACATCAAATGTGGGGGGAGCGCGGCGTTCGAGCACTGTTTTCTGGGTGCCGCGCCGGCGGGCTTCTTCATCAGAAAGTGTTACTGATTCGATGCCGCCGATCAGATCAGAGAGGGTTGGGTTAAGCAGGAGGTTTTCAAGCGATCGTCCGTGTGCAGTTGCGATCAACTGCACTCCACGTTCGGCGATGGTGCGGGCAGCCAGGGCTTCCAGCTCACGCCCGATCTCATCGATCACGATCACTTCAGGATTGTGGTTTTCTACTGCTTCGATCATCACTTCGTGCTGTCTGGATGGGTTTGATACCTGCATACGTCTGGCTCTTCCAACAGCCGGATGGGGGACATCTCCATCTCCGCCGATCTCGTTGGAAGTATCCACAATGACCACGCGGGAATTTTCTGCCCGAATTCTGGCAGCTTCTCGCAGCATGGTTGTTTTCCCAATACCCGGTTTACCGAGCAGCAGGATGCTTTTTTCTGATTTAACCAGGTCTTCGATGATATCGATGGTACCGTACACAGCCCTACCCACGCGTAAAGTCAATCCAATGACGTTGCCCTTTTTATTGCGTATAGCTGAAATACGATGCAGAGTACGTTCGATGCCGGCACGATTATCTTCGTCAAAATCTCCTATGCGAGAAACTGTATCCTGGATCACCTCATGCGTGATCTCTTTCTCGCTAAGGATGAGTTCGTGATCGATATAGCGTGCGACAGGCACCCGCCCCAGATCCATGATAATTTCGAGCAGATCATCGCTTTGATTTTCTTGATCTAGTGAACGGGTAAATTCAGATGGCAGTACAGAAAGTAAAGCCGGTAAATCATCCGTAATATGGTTTTGTTTCATAGTCATTCATATTATCTCATTAATCAGATAGATGGAACAAAAAAAATTAAGAGTGAGAGCAAGGAGTGGATGGTTTGGCAACCCCGTTTTCTTTAAGCAGATCGGCAGGATGAAAATTGTTTATGGGAGAAGGTGCTGCAAGATTACGCACCATCCTGTGGTTCTCGGATACGAGCATCTGTGCATTTACTCCAAGCACATTCCCCGGTAAGGGATGTGCGGAAGATTCACTCAGGAAAAGATTCGTGAAATATTTTGAGCAATCCTGGATCAGTGAAGTAATGCAGCGCTCGGGATCTTTGCACTGCGCACCAAGCATAGGAAAGAGAAGCGCTCGATCGGCGAAAAATAAAATGCGTGCTATTCCGCCAATGCTTCCTGATGGGTCATGATATACGAGATGAAAGACATCGGGGAATTTCCATGACTGCAGGGATACCTCGAGGGGCGAAAGGAACTGCGAGTAAAAATCAGTGATCGTATTCCGATCTTCCTCTGTTTCAAAGCTCCATGAAGATTGAGATACTTTGTCAGATGGGAATGTATTGATCTGCCAGATCGTTTGAACCGAGCAGGTATGAAATCCGTTCGTCTTTAGATAATGCCATTGATCACTATCAGCAGGGACATTTGCCAGCAGGTGAAATCTTCCGGCTTCTCCGGCAACCTGGCACAGCGCTTCAACCAGCATTGAAAACCCGGAATCCTGCTCCGCAATACTGTATGTTAGAGCTGCAGCCCGGCTGCCAAGTTGTATTTGAATGAAACCCATTGTGTCGGTTCCGTGGACCCGATAGGTAAAAGTATCATCTCTGGAGAAAAAGCTGGTCCTGATAAAATCCTCCACAGGTTTATCAGAAGCCTTTAAAGAAACACGTTCCATGTCGAGACATAGAACGTGTTGAGCGTTCTTCAACGTGAATGGAACATCTAAAAGGTTGAAACGCCGAATGTTTATTGGGCTACCTCCAGAAAATATTGGTGGAAGCGGGTATCTTTGGTCAGTTCAGGATGAAAAGAAGTTGCCAGTAAGTGTCCCTGTCTGGCAGCAACGATCTTTCCATCTGACAGTTTCGCCAGTACATCAACATCCTTGCCGACTTTTTCGATCAATGGAGCGCGGATGAAAATAGCGTGAAATACGGGGTTTTCTTTGCTGACTTCTTTCAAAGCCGGAATTTCAAGATCGATCTCGAAACTATCGATCTGACGACCGAATGCATTACGCTCCACCTGGATATCCATCAATTCAAGCAGCGGCTGCTGGCGGTGGGCATCTTTTGAAAGGAAGATGCTCCCAGCACAGGTGCCCCAGATGGCATGGCTTTTGCCAAATTCTTTCAGCGGTTTCAGGAGACCAAAGTCAACGGCTAATTTCCCGATCGTAGTGGATTCACCGCCGGGGATGATCAAGCCGTTCAAATCGTCCAACTGCTGCGCCAGGCGCACCTGAACAACCTGCACACCAAGCTGCTGCAGGATATCTTGATGTTCGTTGAATGATCCCTGCAGGGCAAGCACACCGATCTTCATAGAACTTTACCAGCCTCTACCGGCGATCAATTCTTCCTGAGGAATACTTGATACCTGGCGACCTACCATTGGTTCACCAAGGTTGCGGCTTACTTCAGCGAGGATCTTCGGATCATTGTAATGCGTGGTTGCTTTTACGATAGCGGCTGCGCGTTTGGCGGGATCACCGGATTTGAAGATACCGGAGCCCACGAAAACACCATCCACACCCAACTGCATCATCAAAGCTGCATCAGCCGGAGTGGCAATACCACCAGCGGCAAAATTTACCACAGGTAAACGACCCAGTTTGCGAGTTTCCATCAGTAATTCATAAGGAGCGCCCAATTCTTTTGCGTATGCCATCACTTCTTCATCCGGAAGATTTTGAAGTTTACGGATCTCTCCCAGCACACGGCGGGCATGCCTGACGGCTTCTACCACGTCTCCGGTACCAGCTTCGCCTTTCGTACGGATCATGGCAGCGCCCTCACCGACGCGCCGCAGCGCTTCTCCAAGGTTGCGGCAGCCGCAAACGAAGGGAACTTTGAATGCGTGTTTGTTGATATGATGTTCCTCATCCGCAGGGGTGAGTACTTCTGATTCATCAATATAATCGATCCCCAGTGCCTCGAGGATCTGGGCTTCTACAAAATGACCGATGCGGGCTTTTGCCATCACAGGGATCGAGACTGCATCCATGATCTTCAAGATCAATTCGGGGTCGCTCATACGGGCAACTCCGCCCTCTGCACGGATATCTGCGGGGACGCGTTCCAGAGCCATTACGGCTACAGCGCCCGCATCTTCCGCGATTTTCGCATGTTCCGGGGTGACGACATCCATAATGACGCCGCCTTTAAGCATTTGAGCTAATCCTACCTTCAATTTAAAGGTGCCTTTTTCTTCAGCTCCCATTTTCAAGACCTCCAATATCAAAAAATACTGCATTCACATTCTACCACGCTAAGATATATCGAAAAGAGAGATGTGATGAAAGTCAAGAGTTCCTATATGTTTCACGTGAAACATTGATCTGGATCAGAAAGGATTGTGTTTCACGTGAAACAATTTTGTAAATATCCGATATATAATTGAGGGGTTTAGGAGAAGAGAGGAATATGGACGTTATTCAATTAGATCAGGTTTCTTTCCAGTATGCAGAAGGATTCGCACTGCGCGATATCAACTTCCACATACAAAAAGGGGAGATTTTTGCATTATTGGGACCGAACGGAGCGGGAAAAACCACCACGATCCGCCTGGTAAATGGACTGCTGAATACCTCATCGGGCACGATAAAGGTTCTGGGATATGATCCCTATAAAGATGGGGTTGCGGTTCGCCGAAAAACCGGCGTTCTCACCGAGACTCCTGCGCTGTATGATCGCCTGACTGCTGTAGAAAACCTCACGTTCTTCGGTAAATTGAACGGAATGAGCAAGGCTGATCTGCATAAGCGGATTCAGGATCTGCTGGATTATTTTGATCTGTCAGAACACGCCGATCAGCGGGTGGGAACATACAGCCGCGGTATGCGCCAGCGCCTGGCGATCGCCCGCGCTTTACTGCACCACCCGGAGCTGCTTTTTCTGGATGAGCCTACTTCAAATCTGGACCCTGAAATTGCACGCCAGGTGCAGGACCTTATTTTAAAAGTAAAGGAAGAAGAAGGCTGCAGCGTGGTGATCTGTACACATCGATTGTATGAAGCAGAACAGGTTTGCGACCATGCAGCCATCATGCACCAGGGGAAAATGCTGGCAGAAGGTTCTCTGCAGGAACTGCGGGAAGCATCAGGTTTATCGAATCGCGTGCGTTTTACGTTTCGGGAAGCGGCAGCAGAAGGATTTGAGCAAGATATTGCCCGCATAACGAATGTGGAGAAGATCGATCTGGTCAATGAAAAGGAACTGCTGCTGGAAGTATCCGACTATGACCGTGTTCCGGAGATCCTGAACTGGATGGTCGGGAAAGGAGCAGCGGTACTTTCTGTTGTTCCGGAAATACCAACACTGGAAGAGGTTTATTTCAAACTGCAGAATCATGAGGAGATGAAGCGTGAACATTAAGAATTGCCTTACCATTGCCCAGAAAGATTGGCTGGAAGTGAAGCAGAATAAATCCATTTTCATTCCGATCATGATCGTGCCGCTGATCTTTATTGTGCTTATTCCGCTACTGGTAACCCTGGTGCTGCCCAATGTGACCGGTGCAGTGGAAGATTTCACAGCAGACCCTGATCTACAGGGCTTTTTTACAGCCATGCCCGCCGAAATGAAAGAAGTGATCGATGGATTGACTCCAACCCAATTAATGATCGTGATGATCCTGGGTTATATGTTCGCTCCCATGTTTTTGATCATTCCCTTGATGTTCTCTACGACGATAGCCGCCGAATCATTTGCAGGGGAAAAAGAGCGCAAAACCATGGAAGCTCTGCTCTATCTACCTATCAGCGATGAAGAATTATTTGCAGGAAAAGTAATGGCAGCTGGTATTCCTGCTGTGATCATTACCTGGATCTGTTTTTTCCTCTATACTATTATTGTGAATGTTGTTCCGTATTCAACCTTTGAAAGGCTGTGGTTCCCGCAGCCGGTATGGTGGCTGCTGATATTCTGGGTTTCTCCGGCGTTGATCGCGATGAGCATCTCGCTTACGGTTTTGATCTCTACCAAGGTGCAGACTTTTCAGGGTGCTTATCAAACCAGTTCTGCAGTGGTTCTGGTGGTAGTAGTGTTCTTCATTGGTCAAATGACCGGTGTGCTTTTCCTCAGCCCTCTGGTGGCGCTGATCATGGGTATCATTCTTTTTGGAATTGCAGCTGTTATTGGTAAGATCGGAGTACGTTCTTTCAATCGCCAAAAATTACTTACAGAATGAGAAGTTCAAGAGGTACAAAATGAAAAGTGGAAATCAGTGGATGAAAAGGAAAAGTGCTGCCATCCTGCTTATTTTTTGTCTTGCATTTCTACTGGCGTGTACCAAAGTAAATACACCGGAAGTAAACCAGATAGACATATCCGAGCCGATGGATTCGAGCATCACAAAAAAGGTGGCTGTGTTTTACGATAACGATGAAGCGGATCAATGGAACTATGGAAAGATCTACGCCGGGATGGCACGCAACCTGCTGGGGCATTTCGATACGCAAGTATCTCTTGTCGATATTGGTGATTACCACAGTGGATTGTTGAGCGATTATGATGCGGGAATTTACATTGGAAATATCTATGACTATCCATTGAGTGATGCTTTTCTTCAAGATGTGATCCAATCCGAAAATTCTTTCCTGTGGATGAATTCCAATATATGGCAGCTTTTTAAGAACGAGGAATGGGGAGCGGAAACGAAATACGGCTTTCAATATGTTGAGTCGGAGATCATCAATCCTGATGTAAGAATTGTTTATAAGGGAAAAGAATTACCCCGCCTGGAAACCGATGTGTATTTCAATTTGGTCAGCATTGAAGCGGGATCGCAATGTGAAGAACTGGCTTCGCTGGAGATCACGGGGGAAGTCGATCAACCTTACGCCATTCGCTGTGGAAATTTTTTCTACATCACGCACAATCCCATGGCAAACTTTTATGCCAGCTATCTGGTTTTTGCTGATCTACTGCATGACCTGCTGGATACCCAGGTTACCGAGAGTCACCGTGCACTGGTGCGCTTTGAAGACCTGATGCCTGGAAACACCAATTACGATCTGGTGAAAGAACAGGTCGATTTCCTCTATTCAAAGGGAATCCCTTTTTCCTTTGGCGTGATTCCGGTGTATACCGATCCGGAAGGGATCTGGGGAGAACCGGGAAAAACAGTCTACCTGTATGAAGATTTTATGCTGCAGGACCTGATCAAATACATGGTTAAGCGCGGCGGAACCCCTGTGCTGCACGGGTATACTCACCAGCATGACTCGATCACCGGAGTTGATTATGAATTCTGGGATGGAATGAATGATAAGCCGTATTCAGAAGACTGCTTTACCTGGGCTGATGGACGGATCAAGGCAGGTGTTGAACAATTCGAGAAAGCCATGGGTTATGACCCGCTGGTTTGGGAAACTCCCCATTATTCTGCTTCTCCCAATACCTACTATGCGCTCAAGAATTCATTTGATGTGATCTATGAGCGCGTCCAGGTTTTCAATGATCTGACCGAGATCACGCAGGATAACCACATCGATTACACGAAGATTCCGTACATTACACAGACTTTCCCTTACCAGATCTTTCAATCGATCTACGGTTTGCGCATTCTCCCTGAGAATCTCGGATATCTGGAAGATGGTGGAGATGAAGAGTTTGGCGTTCCAACCACACCTGAAGGAAAGCTGACGCTGGCGGATATGTATTATGTGGTCCGCGATGGGGTGGTCTCTTTCATGTTCCATCACTGGCAGCCTTCGCAAACCTTCTATGATACGATCAACGGACTGGAAGAAATGGGATATACCTTTGTCAGTGTCCCAGAATTGTTGGGAGAAACACCGGTAGAATAGAAATAGAATAAAAGTTCTAATCTTTGATAATAAAAATACCCGATTTTTTATTCGGGTATTTTTCATTTGTATAAAAGGATCAATCTTTTTTATCGGGTTCCAGAAAAGCAACCGCGTAGCTTTTTTCTTCATCCATAATGATCTTAAGATGATTCTCTTTTCGATAGGTTGAAATTTTCAGCAGACGCAGGATATTCTTCAATTCATCATCGGCAGTGATGAAATCTCCCAGACGATTGGGAGCGTGATAGAAGAATGACTTCTGAAAAACATTCTCCGGATCATCCACAAGAATTGCCAGCGGATAGATCTGCGCTTCCAGAAGATCTTGGAAAAAGTGTGTTCCCAGCGAGGGCTCTGGCGCGGCTCCAATATCTTTCCCCGAAAGTTCGATCAGGGCAGCTGTATTGAAAATATCGCTGTATGCCACCGGCACACCCAGGTCGGTGTTGGTGCTGCCCCATCTTCCGGGTCCGATCAAAACATACTGTTTTTCATTCAATTTCGAATTCAACTGCCCGATCGCGCGTGCCAGTTTGAAGCGTCCTGCTTCATCCAGCTTATAGTACTCTTCGGGCGGTACAAACACGGCATGGGTGATATTCGATACTGTTCCCTGCGGAACCATGAAATAGGTTGAAAAGAGAATATCTTTTTCTTCAAGGTTGGCAGGTATCTGTCCTTCGGCGCTGTCTGAAAGGTGACTTTGGGGTCGGCACTGCAGGATGGTGTACTGAACGGTGGGGTTACCCGGTTCATTTTCATCCAGGTGGAGGGTGAACTCCAGATCGACCGGCGCATTGTAGTTCTTTTCCAATTTCTGCAGTATCTTGCGCATACTGATCGCAAAGCTTGTCCTGCGCAGCATCTCATCGAAAGTGATGACGATGCGGCTGCGGTCTTTTTCCATCAGGCGGCTGTGCAGCGGAGAAAAATATCCTTCTTCGGCAAGCTGGGCAATATATTTCAGCGGTTCATAGTCTCCACTGATCACATCCTGAATGGGCAGAGTGGTAAAGGCATTCTTTTCTATATCGATCAGGTCGACATATTTTTGTGAACAGCGTTCGATCGTTCGAAAATCGGGCATGGGACGCAGTAAAGGGTGGCTGAGCGCGATCAGGCGTGGATAATCGTTGCCCACTCTATCCACCGCGCGGGTTCCCAATCCCCATACCAGCCGGACGAATCCATCTTCACGATGGATCTGTGGGGTCCAGCGGTAAAGATTGCGGCTGAAAGCCACCCCAGCAGCATCCGGCAGATAGTACTTTCCAAAGGGCGCTCCCTCCACTTTCATGATCAGGATCGCCATGCGTTCATCGTAATCTTGCAGCCCCTTCTTGCGGCGATACAGCAGTGCGTTCGGGTTCAGTGTAGAAGCCCAGACCTTGGTGATCGCCTCGACCAGGGCAGCCAGGTTTTCTTTAGGTTTTCCCTGATTGGGGAGGAAGAAACTGTCGTATTTCCCTGCGAAAGAGGTTCCAAAAGAATCTTCCAGCAGGCTGGAAGAGCGCACGATGAGAGGGGATTTGCCTATGTCCTGCAGCAGAGTTTCCAGCTTTTCGCGGATATCGGTCGGGAAATTACCCTTTGTAAAATCTTCGACGATCTTTGGGTAATCTTCCCGCATCTGTTCTTCGGTTTTATATTTCTGATCATTCCAGCGTTCAAAGCTGTTCATGGTGATGAATGAATATTGTTCATTGGAGCCGATGAAGTAATAATCAGGCTGAGCCAGCAGTGGTTTTAAATCATCATCCAGTTCATTTTCCAGAATGCGATGTGCCAGCAGCATACCGGCTGCTTTACCACCGATCCTTCCGGTGCCGATCTTTCTTTTTCTGATCTCAGAAAGGTCTTGAATGGTGAACCAGCGTTTAGCGATATTGATATATGGAAGCTGATCGCTGATCATGGTGCGGATCAGGACAACCACGGATTCTTCAAGATGGTGGTAGTACTTTTTCTGTTCTTCGGGCGGCAGGCGTAAAATCGACCAGGCATGTTCAAAGACCAATTCCTGGGGAGCCAGTTCAGGGTTGAAATCGATGGTATGCCCATCGGTAGGAATGCCGCTTTCCACCAGCACGCGGGTAACGATCTCTTGAAATAGATCAAAAGAAAAATGCTGACTGAAAAGCAGGTCAGTGAGCTGGTCGCGCACACGGGTGGTGCGCTTTTCCCACATCTCTGCCGATTCTTCTCCAAGCGGATTATTCACCCCTTCTCGATCTTGAGATTGAATAGCTTTTTCACGCACCTCTGATTCGAGATCGACCTGCGCGATAATGCCCCGCCGATATAATTCCTGGCGCATTTTACTGCGGATGCGATCGCTCAGGATGGGATACTGCCCCATTGCCAGGTTGATGCTCATCAACCGATCGGTGGAATTAGAGAAATTCTGCATTTTGATTCCCTTGTGTTGAAATAGAAAAGAAGCTGTTAATGAAATTGTTTGAGTAAAAATTAAAATAAAAGAGCGCTTCTGTTCTGTTCAGCGATTATAACAAAATGTGATAAAGAAGCTTGGTTACAAAAATCCCGATTAACCAAGATGCATGGGCATAATTACATGCAGAAAAGAGTCATCTCCCACCGGTCGCAGCAAGCCGGGAGTGTTATCTGCATTGGTGGATAGGATGGTATTTGGTGTAGAAACCACATCTAACACGTTCAGCAGAAAACTCACGTTGAAAGCGATCAACAGATCAGGTCCATCGATATTGGCTTCAACCACCACTTCACCGGAACCGCGATCTTCTGACTGGGTTGAAAATTCAACAATGCCCGGACCCTCTTCTTGCGGCTGGATGTGCAGGCGAATGACATTATTGCTTTCGCGCGCGATGATCTCAGCCTGGCGGCATGCTTTTTGAAATTCGGCAGTTGTGATTGTGGTTGTGGTCTTGAAGTTGCGCGGGATGATGGCGTTATAGTCGGGGAATTTTCCATCGATTAATTGAGATACCAGTTCGGCGTCTTTCAAATGGAATATCACTTGTCCGCGACCCTCCGGAACGACCATACTGATCGATTCATCTCCGTTTGTGGCGATACGCGCCAGTTCGCTCAAGGAGCGGGCGGGGATGATGACTTTTACAGAAGAATTTACCGAGTTGGAAAGGGAGGCTTTTTTGACAGAAATACGGAAGCCATCCGTAGCAGCCAGCGTCATCTCGTTGTCACCGATCTCCATCATGACGCCCTGAAGGATAGGACGTGCATCATCGGTGGAAGCAGCAAAACTGACCTGCTGGATCATTTCTTTAAAGTCAGCGATGTTCAATTCCACGCTGTTCTGTAGATCGGGAACAGGCATGGGAGGGAATTCTTGGGCATCGATACCTTTGATATCAAAGTTGGAAGAACCGCAGTGAATATTCAAGGCTTGTGTGCGGGGGTTCAGAGTGAGGTCAACGGTAGTGCCGGGTAATGCCCCTACCAGGTCAGAGAAAATGCGTGCCGGAATGGTGATGGAGCCCTCTTCTTGAATTTGCGCACCGATCCATTTGGTGATCCCCAATTCGAGATTGGTAGCCGACAGGCGCAATCGTCCCTCATCAGTAGCCAGCAGAATGTTCCCCAGTACTGGTAGAGTGCTGCGCGGTGAGACAGCCCGTGTGACAATGCCAAGCCCGTGAGCAAGCTGTTGTTGCGAAACAGATAATTTCATGTGGTTACTCCCTCCCGAAATGTTTGGGTTGTAAAAAGTATACAACGAGCGGGTGGAAATTTCCAGTCGATAGAGTATTTCTTAGATATTTTTATAGGTACTAGTATATATTACAAACCTATACAAGAAAGAAGGTAATAGTAATGCATGATACAGATTCAGATTCATCAGTTGTTAAAATTTATCGTAACTTATCCGTGGGAGTAGTTGAACCTATTTCCGAGCTTGTGAAACGATTGCGCGTAATTGCTCAGTACCTGAATACTGAATTAGAAAAGATAGAAGAATGGTTGTCTCGTGGTGACACAGATTGTATGACAGAATGTTTGCCCCTTTA
>ENA-ORXD01001466-ORXD01001466.1-sediment-metagenome-genome-assembly--contig:-NODE-1466-length-19540-cov-17.306273_pt1 | contig 19540 bp, 15 predicted proteins | sample MGYA00237862_ERZ511471 | MGnify/ENA metagenome assembly ERZ511471
GTCAATGAGGAATGAGATGACGATTGCTTATCGACAATTAATTGAAATAGGTTGCCCAATGAATTTTGGTGATGATTTTGATTTAAATTTGAGAGCTTAAGTGATTTAATTAATTTTTCAACAAGATGGGAAGGTGAGTTGTCCTGCTGATCCAATTCAATCCATACCACATCATGGATTATCGGATTAAGCGCAATTTGTAATGCGGATGTCTTTCCATAGCCGGCAGGCGCGCAGAGTAAGGTAAGCTTGGTCAATAAACCGGGTTGGATCAGGTCTTGGAATCGTTGAAAACGAATTAATTTGGTTCCCCTATTTGAGACAAAGGAAAAGTCCATTTGAACACTCGCACCTTTGTAACTTGAATGATTTTGAATGAAAGAGACTGGTTGTAAAGGGAATCGCCGGCCAGATATTAACAATTTAACTGATCAAGTCTTATATAGCTCCACCTCCTACAACAATATTGTCCCAAGAAGAACACTAGTTATTGATTATAACTTGTTTATCAAATCGATATCAACCTAAACTAGAAGTAAGCTGTGAAAGACCTCTCTTTCGTGTTTGGGAGTATTCAGCATGATATGCCAGGTTTTATTCATTAATTATGATTTATCAGATTATTTTTATGCTTATTGACCAAATATGTTATGATAGTATTATCAGTCGATCGCCGCTTTGCTGAACCTTTTCCAACGTAAACCGATCAATTTATTCGCTCGATCTCCAAAGGACGGTCACAATGAAAAACCAAGCTTTGCGCCAATTTCTCGTTATCCTTTTCTTCCTGCTTATCCTTTCTCCGCTTTTTGTCATGCCTTTTGTTGAACCCGGCCTGAGTCGAGGATGGCAGCGTGAATTTTCGATCATACTCGGATTTGTTGGCCTCACAATGGCTGGCTGGCAACTTGCCCCGATTTCACGGTTTACCCCAGCCCAAAAACTATTCAACATGGACCGATTATATTTGTTTCATCACTTGCTTTCGGTTGTTTCGGCTGTTTTTGTTACCACACATTACCTCTTGCTCCTTTTTAATTTTGAAGCTGGTTTAGGAATCAATAGTTGGGCTTTAGCCTTGCTCAATCTATTTTCTTCCCCCTTACGAGCTCAAATGGGTGTAATCAGTTTATTGGCTTACCTGCTAATTACGATTACTTCTGTCTTCCGCAAGCCCATGAAACTGGATTACGATATCTGGCGCGTGCTTCACGATCTTTTCACTCTTGTGCTTGTCGGCGCAGGATTGACCCATGCTTTGTTAGTTGGGCGTTACACCGCTTCGCCGGTGATGAAAACACTGCTTTGGATTGAGACTGTTCTTTGGATACTAGCTGCGCTTTACATTCGTGTGATTAAACCGATCGAACAACTACGTCACCCTTTTAAAATTGTCAAAATCCGCGAAGAGGTAGAAAACGCATTCACTTTGGTGATCGAGCCCCAAGGATTTGAATTACCGGAATTTTATCCTGGACAGGTCGCCTGGTTGACTGTGAGACGATCGCCCTTCTCACTCCGTAGACACCCATTCTCTATCAGCTCAAGTGTAAAAAACCGCAAGCAACTTGAATTCACAATCAAAGAGTTGGGGGATTTCACCAAAACAGTGCGAGACCTTCAGGTAGGTGAGACAATTTATATCGATGGGCCGTTTGGTCAATACGACATCACGGATCCCAAACATAAATTATTGGTTCTAATCGTAGGCGGAATCGGGGTAGCCCCGGCTATGAGCGCGTTACGCAGTATGGCAGATCAAAAAGATGATCGTCCTGTTACTCTGTTTTATGGAAATAACCACCTCGATCATCTTGTTTTTGATCAGGAATTGAAAAAACTTGAAGAGAAAATGCCTAACTTCAAGAAGGTAATAATCCTGGAAGAACCACCCCCAGGGTGGGACGGCTATCATGGATATATCTCCACTGAGATTCTGCGCAAAGAACTACACGCGGATTACAAGCAAAGCAGTTATTTTGTATGCGGGCCTTTGCCAATGCTTCCTGTCATTCGCGATCATCTCCATGAACTTGGAATTTCCCCGCGATTAGTCCATATCGAAAAATTTGACATGGCCTGAAAATTCATCGGAATTACAGAAACCTCCCGCTCAATTCTTGAAAGTCTAGAATTGAGCGGGAATTAGTTTTAATGACCACATTGGTAAAGCATAATTTCTGGTGTATTCATTCCGCCATTATTCATATTTGGTGCTTGATTGATTTGTGGATCTCCCGAGATCAATTTACAGGAAAAATTCAGCCAATTGGCAATTTCCAGGTTGTTCATGCGTTGCTGGCCTCCAAACAACACATAACGCAGCTCGCCATTTTCAACTAATTCCTGAAGATCCTGAGGGGTAACCACTGTATCTGATCCGTTAAACCCACCCATGTACAAAACCGGCCGCCCTGTTTCCAATACAAATGGAGCACCTATTTGAGCGCTGGGTACAGCAACCAGGTATTTAACATCCTGAGTATTTTCTTGAAGGAACTCAATGAATTGGGTCTCATCACCTGATCTTTGAGTTCCATCGGGGGTAGCAATTGGTTTTTGATGAACCAATGAAGTCCTTCCGCTATACGCACCCGGAAGGCTGTGATTCATATTCTCGGGCTGTACAGTCTTGAAAGACCAATATGATGGAATGATTAACATAGACCCAATGCCCAGAAGAAATGCAACTTTAATCATCAATCCATTCCGTCGAAAATGGTTTTTCATCAGGAAAATGAAAAACGAGATGATCAACAATGCAACTGAAATAATCCATATTATGGTTACCGGCTCTTTAAATAATCCGGCCAGATTAACTTGAAAGAGAATTGTCAGAAAAGCTGAACCCAAAAGTAACCATCTGGCCCAATTTGTCTTTAAGTATTTCTCAACGAGACTATCTACACCACCCCCAACAATCCCTGCCAGAGCCGGTGCCAGCATAATCAAGTAATAGGCATGAAAGAATCCAGCAATACTGAAGAACACCAGGCAGGTAACAAGCCAACCGCCCCACAGAACCAAGCCCTGATGGGTTTTTGATATTGGAAATGTAAAGCGAACTTGAACCAGGATCAATATCAAGCTGATCAATGCGAAAGGAAGAAGCCAGGACATCTCTTTCGCAAGCGGTGCCTCAAAAAATCTCAAAAATCCCGATTCACCAACTTCACTTTTTGATGGATTTTGGTTTCCCATTGGTCCATCTGGTGACTGCATACCTTGCGGGGGAATTTTTCCCTGTGGCTGTTGCCCCACAGGTTCGCGCTGTGGATTGGGCGCTTGTCTGCGTTCATCTGGCAGATTGTTCAATTCAGGATTAGAGACCAGCCGAGGTCCATACTCATCAACACCATCTTTATTAATATTTTTACCAAGCAATCGGTCAATCCCATTGTGATCAAAGATCAATTCCATGACAGTATTATTCGTTGAACTGCCCACATAAGGACGCTCAGAAGCCGGTACTGAATCAACTATCAATGGCCAGGCCAAAGATACCCCCACCAGGATCATGGTTGCCAGAGTTAGATATAACCCCTTTCTCACCCATTTTTGCTGAGATCCAAAGAAATAAAAGGCATAAAACGCAGGGAGCGGTAAGAAAGCTTGCATCATTTTAATATTAAAACCCAACCCCACAATCAAACTGCCTAACAATACAAAACGCAGCTTATTAGTCTCAACTGCTTTAAGAAATGCCCAGGCTGCCAGCAGCAAGATAAAGGTCAACATGCCGTCCATGGTGTTATTGCGGTCGGCAGCGTACACCACTGGCGTGACTGCCATCATCCACGCCGCAGCTACCCCACCAATATCACCAAAATGTTTTCGCACTAACCAAAAAATCAGAGGCACACTCAACACACCAGCGATGATGTTGGGCAGCGAGGTAGAGAAGCCGCTTACGCCCAGAAAATACGCAAACCCCGCTTCAATCCACAATCCCAGCGGGGGCTTATCAATGCTGACCGAGCCACCCGGTTCAGCCGCTACAAAGAAGAAATTGGGCCAGGACTGCAGCATGCTTTTTACCCCGGCGGTGTAATACGCATTGGAATCACCAATAGCGGCAAGATTTGAGAAATGCAAGGCTATCGAAATTGCCGTTGCCAGAACAACCAGGGCAATCACGATTGGTTGACGCAAATGGATTCTCTCCATTTTTTCTGGGGTGGGTTTTAGGTTATTGTATTCAGCCATCAGCACGGTCTCCATAATAAATATTCGAAACATTTGTGCTGAGTTTACGCTAATCTGATTTAGATTCGGTTCAGATTTTGTAAAAAATTTGTATTTCGGCTCATTTCATCAATCCCCCCTGAAAAGGCCAGGTATATATATCGAAGTATTATCTTTGAGAAAAATTGCACTAGCGACCTAATTCTTGGAGATCAATTCATTGATGAATGGTGAGAAATGACCGGCATATCGGATTTGCAGATATGGTAACAACCAATCCTTATCCGTTATTCTTTTTCGGCAGAGAAGCGAACCGCATTGGCAGTTATCCATGATCCAATTTTGCTCATACATCCACAAAGCATAATCCGCAGTGACTTCTTCATCTTCTACTATTTGTCTTCTCGCGATTAAAGTAATCTCATCTTTCATCCACAGATTTGGATCACAGGAATGATTAAGAGGGTAATCAAGCATGGTCAGCGTGCCAATTGGATCTGCCAGGTATAGATCTTGACCAATGATGGCAATCGTCTCCGGATTTACTTTTCCATTAAGAATTTCTTTTCGGGTAAATATTGTACCACCCCAACGAATCACTTCTTCGCCTTGATGGATATTTGCGCGAGTGTATAACCCCAATCCTTTCGAAGCAGCCAAGTGCACTTCAAGGCGGGGATTAAGCCAGGGAATTAAAATTTGGCCGGGCACATATTTTGCCATTCGAAAATTATATTCGAGATCATATGGATTCAATAAGGAAATTGCGCATCATGCCTTGATCTTCGTGCTCCAAATTATGGCAATGAATCAGATACAACCCCATAAAGTCTTCAAATCGGATTAATACTTTTACTCTTTCCCCAGGCATAACCAGGATGGTATCCTTCCAACCCAGATCCAAGAATCCCTCCGCGACGGATTGCCAAACCCATTCAAATTCTCTCTCCACCTGGCGTTCGATAACTTGAAACTGCAATCCATGGATATGGACCGGGTGAGCCATTTGCATCCCACCCATCATCCCCATTCCGGAATTTCTATTTTCAATAATCCAGGTTTCTTGATCCCCTTTTCTGACTATTTCATCTTTGGTAACTTGTTCCATCTCAAACATGCGATTGTTGATCGTCCACTGCATGCGGTTCATGCCGAATTCCCAATTGCGCGGCGATTTACGATTGATTGAATCTAATTCATCCAACCATGAATAGGTGCTCAATTGATCAGGCAAAACCTCTCCTGGGAAACTCTTTTCACCAATCAAGACTCTGAGTATTTCAAATTCTGCACCATCGGGTATTGGAGAAAAATAATTTCCCATCATACCATCCATTCCCGGTGTGCTGTTCCCCGCCCAGGGCAGGCTGATTAAGTGATGTTCGGCATCAGCTGCCCATTGGTTGAAATTGACCCAGATCTCCACTCTTTCTGCCGGACCTAATGTTACATAAGGGAGACTGATTGGTTTTTGTAACAACCCTCCATCCGTCGCGATAATATTCAGTGGCGTTCCATCGTCCCAGGCAAGTTTATAGATCCGAGAATTGGAACCGTTTAAAATACGCAATCGGTATGCCCGCCGATCAACTGAAATTGAATAATCCGGGAATCCATTCACAAGGATTTGGTTCCCAAGAAATCCGGTCATGGTTCCCATCATTGAATTTGAAAGATAAACCAATTGGTTATCTTGATCGAATGTGCGGTCCTGAATAACCAAGGGAATGTCATATTCACCAGAAGGTAATCCCAAAGCCTGTTCTTGTTCATCGGACACAATCAGCAACCCCGCCAAACCAGCGTATACCTGGGGTCCAGTTCTTCCATGCGGATGGGGGTGATACCAGTAAGTACCCGCCCGATTCGAGATTGTGTATTCATAGTTAAATACATTGCCTCTGCGGATCACATCTTTTGGATGCCCATCCATTTCAGCAGGAACATGCATCCCATGCCAATGGATGATCGTCTCTTCTGGTAGGTCATTTTCAAAATCGATTTTCACTCGCTGTCCAGAATTTAACCGAAAAATCGGCCCCAGATAGGAACCAGGAATGGTTTGTGTTGAAGATGAATTTCCACTCAAAATTTCCGCCGAATACCGCCATACATTGGTTGGTTGGCCTGAAAAAATTTGGGTTTGATCAGTCCGAGCTTTTAAATTGATATGAAGATCGACCGGTTGTCTTGGAGAAACTAATTCATCATTTCCCAGATTCTGGATCAGAGGTCCACAGGCTGATATGAATTTACCAGAAATTGTCGTTAAAGCAGTGAGGCCAGCCATTCTGAGAAACTCTCTGCGGCTGACCTTATAATTTTTTTTCATGGTGAATTCCTGACCCAAGAGGGACTAATTTTATCCTTATTTTACCTTATTTGACATAATTAAACAAATCCAATTATCCATTTATACTCCCCACATCTAAAGACAGGGGTTTTTCTGTATAATCCGGTGATTTCAGGGAAATTCAAATGGAAGTAAAAATCAAAAAAGGGGGGGTAAAACGAATTTTAAAAAATCCCTTGAAAAGCATTGGCCATCGTCCTCCGGAATTTTTTGTTCTTCATAGCACCGAGGCTGTGAAATAATGCTTTAATTCCGTTCTTTAAAGTATGAATTGGTGAAGGATTGGTGGCATATTCGTAAATGGTTAAAGAGGTAAAGAACCAACCCATTAGGTACCTTCTCTGCGAAGAAACTAAAGGTTGTTTATCCGGCCACAAATTAATCACATCCTGGAGAAAACTCATCTTATCTTCCACGGGCAAAAGCAAACAATACCGAACGATCAAACCAGAATATACTTGCCGGTGTGTGAACAATTCTGGCTCATAAATATATGCCTTTTCAAAATTGGTAAACGCTTCGTTTTTCATGCCCCTTGCCAAAAAGCGCAACGCCATTCCGCAATAGATGCGTGAAAAAAGCTGCGGTTGTAGATCAGCTATAAAATTTGTGGGGGCGGATAAGTTGTTTAGCATTCCATGAATGAACTCTTCCGCGTCAATTACACGAACACTTAATGCATCCTCGCACAATCGATCGACAAGCGCAATCGGATTTCGAAACACCTCCGGTAAACCCAATACAGCCGCTTCAAGGTTTCGTTTTCCATCCTCCCATTGGTGCGAAGCATAATACCGGCAAGCAAGAAAAAAGCGCATGCGCGCAAACGCCTCAGCCCTTAACCCTATTAACTTATTTGGAAATAATGGATGTGAAAATACTTGTTCTAACAAGGGAATAACCCATTCTTCCAGTCCTTGAACATTGCTAATATTACTATTGGGAAGAATACGATACGCGCCTAACGGTTGTTGAATGCATCCGACCGGCTTTCCTAACAAGCTGATTGCTAAGACCCTGGCCCAATCTGCGGAACACCAGAACAGACTCGTCGCAATATCCGATTGGTCAATGCAACTTCGCCGGATGAGAGGCGCTCCAGACCAGATAAAATCTCCACGCAAGAGCTCATCTAAAACATATCCTTCGGGCAGATTTGTAATCGTCTCCAGCAATTGGCCATTTTCATCAACATGGTGGTAGCCGCAATGAACCATGCTTAATTGATCATCCGCTTCCATTCTTTGCACCTGGTGGGCAATTTTTTGCGGATACATCAAATCATCATGATCAAGAAAATTGATATACTTTCCTTGTGCCGCCGCAAGACCAGTTAGAATGACCTGCTCACCCCCTGTGTTTATCGCCTCGCGTATATAGCGAATCCGATCACCATAAGCAGACATTACCTGAGGTGTATTATCCGTGGAGGCGTCATCCACAACAATAATTTCTATATTTTGATAAGTTTGTGATAGAACGCTATCCACCGTTAAAACTAAATAATCCGGCCGGTTGTAAGTCGGAATAATCACTGAAACCAGGGGGTGAGAGATGGATGAACGACGCATTTTTGGTTATTTGGTTAGAGCATGGAAGATAAGTGAAATAATATTTGAACGGCGTAAAATCCGGTAATCCTGAAAAATTGCTTTTACAGAATATTTAACTACATCCATTCGGTTCCCCAGATCTCGCGCATTAAATGCGCGAATAAGATACATTTCACTAAACATAAAAGAACGTACCTTAGGGTCAACTGATTGTGGTAATAACACCTCTAGTAATTTTTCTGGGTATTCGGGGTCAAAATCCTCGACCAGATAAATTGCCCGATCAATGGTCTCTGCTTTCCATAAAGAAATATCTTCAACCTCTGTAAATGCCAGTTCCAAGTATTTTTTTAATACTGATTTCGCATCAGCCGTTTTTACTTCATTCCCTTCAAAGCACATAGCCGCAAAACATAAATAATTTCTTGCGTAAATTTCATTTTTTAGCTGTTTTACATATTCAGGTATTTTGGGATGAGTGAACACTTTATCGAGAATATGAAGCATATTGTGCTCAAGACCATCGTTGTTTCTACCTTTTGAGTGGTCACCAGTAACCCAGCCACAAAGAGTCTTTTTAACTACACCGTATTTGCATCCAGCGAGAGCCAATTGTAGCCAGAAATCTTGTTCTTCTCTTTTAGAAAGGTATTCATCAAATCCATGTACCTCGTCCAAACATCTCTTTCGCAATAGCGCAATTAGAGGAGGAAATAAACCATGGGCATCTTGCCACAAGATATCGGTAAGGATATTGTTGAACAGGTTTTCACCAGCGTTTTGATAGTAATTATTTTTCCTATCGATAGATAAAAAATGACAAAGAACAACATCAATTTCAGGATTTTCAAGTAAGTATTTCACCTGCAATTCAATCTTGTTTGGCAAATAATAGTCATCCGAATCCAAGAATCCGATGAATTCACCTGTAGCTACACGCAGACCGTGATTGCGAGCATTTGCCGCTCCCCCATTTGATTGAAATACTGAGATAACTCGATTCCCATACTTGCTTAACACGTTTCGTGTATAATCTGTCGAACCATCATCAATCACAATTATTTCCACATTGGGGTAAGTTTGCGCGAGAACACTGTCAATCGCCCGGCCCACCATGTTGGCCCGATTATACGTTGGAATAATCACTGAAACCTTGGGTGTATTCAAAGGTCATCCTTTTTAGAGTCGAAGACCATTAATTACAATTTTGCTGATTGGCTGCGGTACTTCCGATTCACCTGGTCGCAATTCTCAATTACAAATTGGATAATGCCTACAACCTCTTCAATTTCCTCTTTTCCCACTGCGGTTCCGGTTGGTAAAGCTAATACGCGGTCTGCCAGACGCTCCGTAACTGGCAACATCAGCCCGGCATGGGGAAAATAAGAACGATAGGGTTCCATACGATGACAGCCGGGATAAAAATAACGTCGCGCTAAAACATTTTCTGCCCAAAGAGCATCTTTTATCAAATCGCGGCTTACACCTGAAATCTTTTCATCGATTCGCAAAATAATATATTGAAAATTACACTTTTCAATCTCATTAAATCTTTCTAGTGACACACCACGAATATCAGAAAGTCTATCAAGGTATGAATGATAATTTTGGCGATTTACTTCTATGATTTCATCCAGGCTTTCAAGAGAAGTCAATCCCATCGCAGCCGAAAATTCATTCATCTTTCCATTGGTGCCAATGTGAACAACCAGGTCAACATCTTCAAAGCCAAAGTTCTTCATCCAGCGGATATTTTGCGCAAGTTCATCATTATTGGTTACTACCGCGCCGCCCTCTGCTGAGTTTAAGAATTTAGTCGCATGAAAGCTGAAAACTTCCGCATCCCCAAAATTCCCGATCATTTTCCCTTTATAGGAACATCCAAAAGCATGAGCAGCATCATAAATTAATTTCAAATTGTTCCGACTTGCGATTTCTTCCATTTCCTCTATATCACAAGGGCGACTCCAAAGATGGACTCCAATGATTCCAGTAGTCCGTGGAGTTATCATTTGTTCAATTTTTCGAGGATCAATATTACAAGTAACAGGATCGATATCACAAAAAACTGGGGTTATTTCTTGCCACTGCAAAGCATGCGCTGTAGCCACAAAAGTCATTGAAGGAACAATAACTTCACCCTTCAGCTCAAGCGCCCGAATGGCAATTTCCAACGCGATTGTAGCATTGCACATCGCGATGCAGTGTTTTACACCCACAATATCTGCGATTTTCTTTTCAAATTCTTGAACCAAAACCCCATCATTGGTTAGCCATCGTGAATCCAAAATATGGTTGATCCGCTCCATCAATTTTTCGCGATTTCCGATATTCGGGCGTCCAACATGTAAAGAGTGAGAAAATGAAGGAGTTCCACCAAATATGGCCAGGTCTTCTATGTTCTTTTTCATTTTGCCCTCTTAATAATCAATTCACAAATTAGAATTCGCCATATCGATATATCGGAAAATAGTTCGTCGCTGGAAAATTCCTTGCTTTTGCCAGCTCATTGTACAGATTTGAATTCAGAATCTTTCCGCAAAAATAACTTGTTCGGGTGTGGCTGGCCCAGGCACTTTTGTATTGGCTCAATCCATCTAATTCATTATTCGCTATCCCTATTCCGCCACCCAAATTTAGCCATTTAGCTTTTCCTTTAAAGTACTCAAAAGAGAAATAATCTAACGCGTAAGTTGCTTCAAGGGTATAACCTTTAGGGGTACAAGCACCCAAATGGGCGTGAACAACATCATTATGGAACAGATATACTTGTAACCCGACTGGTTCGCCTTCACACAGCGCCCGAATCAGAATAGCCCCTGGAATTTTAAATTGGTGTTGAAATGATTGGCGAGAAAAAGCTCTAATCCCATTAATTTGGTGCTTCTCTACTAATACAGAGTATACGCCCATCCATTCATCAATAAAATCAACCGGTGATTCGCATACCTCAATACACAATTTCTTCAGTGCCCTGCGCGCATGTCTGCGCCGGCGTTTTCCTCCAATTTCATCCAAAGGAAGGTCGAGATCCACGATGTAGTGCTGTTTGAAGGCAAAAAACCTACTGTCAAAGCATACCTTCATTTTCTCCAAATCGAGACTGGCAAAAGGATCTGTTACCAAAGTAACTGCAACCAAATCCGAGTTCAATTCGGCAATTTCATCGGGTAATTTTTCCCAATCATCACAACAGAATATTGGATAAGGTCCCATGCAATCAGTAAATCGCAAACCAGAAATATTCCTCTCTAATAACCAACCCCCACTTTCTGGTAAAGCATATGGCTTTCCAAATTCAGTTAACGAAGCCAGATACTCCGGATGATTGTAACTATTCATAGTTCTTTAGGATATACATAATATGATTTCAAATATTTGTGAGTTGATTCACTTACTAACGATATCTCAACACTTGAGCGATTAGGGTTTTTAAGTTAATTGATTAATACCATTTTTTATTCGGAATTATTATCCCTCCTTCACCATTTCTCATGTTTCCCGTAATTTGAAACATATCTTCTCCTAGCTTTGCAAACATGATCCCCGTTTTATTGTTGGCGATGAAGAAATTAAATGTGTAATAATCGGGTTGCAGGTATAGTGGCCCAATACGAACTTCAAATTGATTGGTTTTTGAAGTTGTCGCGCCATAATATCCCTCGCTTGAAAAACTGGTACATAAGAACCCATCTGCGCGTCGGATTTGAATTACATATCTAGGGTCGAATATTTCCTGTTTCGTGTGATATTTACACCGAATCGTAATCTCTTCCTCAGGGGAGAATTCGCATTTTGCCTCTCCAGCATTATTCAAGAGTTCAATTTGATCCAGAACAACTGGAATGGGATTGGTAATCACTGGCGAATCCTTAAACGACTCTTGATTAAAGGCATGAAGTGTTCGTTTTCGCTCATTGTCCCGATAAAACTGAACAACCTCTGGAGGAGGGCCTTCATTAATTATCTGGCCGTTCTGTAATAGTAATGCCCGTTTACAAAAGCTAGAAATACTATAGAGATTATGAGATATAAAGACTATTGTGGTTCCACTATCACGCAACTCATTCATTTTATTCAAACATTTAAGTTGGAATGACATGTCTCCAACGGATAAAACTTCATCAACCAAAAGTAAATCCGCTTTGACATGGGCCGCAACAGAAAATGCTAACCTCACATACATTCCTGAAGAATATCTCTTTACCGGTGTATCAATGAATTTTCCTAATTCTGCAAATTCCACAATTTCTTCAAATGACGATTCAATTTCACATCGTTTTAATCCAAGGATTGAACCATTTAGATATACATTTTCCCGGCCAGTTAAATCGGGATGGAAACCAGCCCCTAATTCAATTAACGCCGCCATTCGACCTTGGGTTTGAATGTGACCACTGGTCGGAAAGGTGACTTTTGATAGTAATTTTAGGGTAGTACTCTTTCCGGCTCCATTATGACCTATGATCCCCAATACTTCCCCTTCTTCTACCTGAAAGCTAACATCTTTTAGAGCCCAAAAGATTTCCTTATCGCTATTCCGATGGTTAAAGCGAATGAACTTTCTGCCAGCTTCGGTTAGTGCTTCTCGAAGACTTGTTCGATAAGCCCCAAGCTGATATCTTTTAGAGACGTGGTTAAACTCTATCATCCTCATAATTTGTTCACACTAACTAACCTTACATTTTCTGAATGGTTGAATATACTTACCCTTGCTTAGGAATAATCTTTTTGATCTGTTCACCAAGTGAAAATTATGCCAGCAAGTCTCACGCCACTTGAGTCCAATAATTCATTCTTACACAATGAAGCATGATTGGCAAATGAATTTAAAAACAATTATACAATTTCCTGATTTCCTTTCCTTAGATCAAGGTTTATTGCATAAAAATCATCCCACTCTTGCACTATGCCACATATCTTTTTGAAAATGGAGAAACAATTACTATGCCGGCCAGGTTATTTCTCTTAGCGATTTGTAATTGTTGATCTATATCATCATCCAATTCATGCAAGGAATCAGTCACAAAATGGGTCTGGAAAAACTTTCCATGATGGCAATGAATGATTCCTTTCCTATTGAGCAATTCTAACAATTCAATGGATGGATTGTTCATGAGATAAATAATCTCTTTGAGAACCAGGCGGGATGATAAAATTTTTGCCCCCCAATTGCTTTTGTATTGAAACACGCCATCCGATTGAAAAGCAAAAGATCCACCAAGGTCAATCCATTTTGCTCCTTGTTGGTGACCCCACTTAATTAATTCCCACAAGTTGTAAGAAAATAGTCCTTGATTTAATAAAAATTGATTAGCATTTAACACGCCAACATTCAGGTAATAACAATGATCATCAAGAACGCGTGTCAACATCCCAGATACTGGTTCTCCATCCTTGGTTACCAGGATCAATCCTCCTCGAGAGAATTCTTCAAATTGCACTTCATATGGTTCAAGCACAGCAGTAATCCCAAATCTGTTTTGGATATAAGGAACATACATTTTCCAATAATATAGATTAAAATCACAGTCTCTCTGAGTGAATTGAACATCAAATCCGAAGCGCTGTGACCGAATAATTTGTCTCCTTATTCTACGCAATTCAGGCTTTTCTAATAAATCATCTATCTGATCAGGCAATTCAAAAACCTGACATATTAAAGATGGGCTCGAAATAACATAGGGCACAAAAAAAGAAAGCGGATAAAGAGGGCTGAGTGCGCAGACAACCAACTGAGTGTCACCACATAACCATTCTTTCACTAAAGCAGGTAATTTGAGTACCGATGATTTGCCATAATCATTTATCTCAGAGTACTCTTCAGTTTCTAAAACTCTATTTATTATTTTCGCACGGAAGATATCACCGACAACAATGATCTTTTTGGAGTCATGGGTAATTGTATAGGTACTTATGTTTGGAAAATTAAGAAAGAGAGTCGCCATTTCCCCTGAGAAACGGTAATATTTGTTTCTCAAATTATTAAAATCCCCCTGACCTTTTGCCAACTGATTATTGCAAGAGTGAACGATATTTGAAAGAAAAGAATAATAAATTCTCTTCAATCTTTTTATTCTTTTTTGTAAACTAAATTGGATGAATGGCATTGTTCAGCTCGTTGGAATAATAAGGTTTCAAGTAATGCTTTAGATACGTGTTTGTGAAAAATATTCTTGTTTATTAGGTGAAATGTAACGTATTCCAGCCAACCCATCCTTAATAGCTAAATTTAATTCTTTCTCAATTGAATTGTTATCATTAGCTTCTTCAATTTGCAGGAATACTGAAAAGTATTTTCGATTATTTTCATGAATTATTCCCAGTTTATTCAAATAAGTAACCAACTCTAAACTCGGTTTTTCAAGATTTATTCGCCATTCATTGCGAATGAAGCCAAAAAAGTCCCTTACGGTTGAATACCATCCAACTTTGTATTGAAAAACGCCATTTGATCGAAAAGAATATGTACCTCCTAGCTGGAATAACTTGTACCCCTGGTTGCAAGCCCATTTAGCCACCAGCCAATCCATAATGCGGATAATCCCGGCTTTATATAAATCTATATTCCCATCCAAAATTCCAACTTCATAAGCGTGAATCACATCCCCACTAAAGGCGACCAATACTCCAGCAACGGGCTCATCATTTTTCAGGGTAAAAATGATCCCACCCCTGTTAAACCATTTTAGGAGATACTCATAAGGTTCAACATAAACCAAGGATCCGTGCTTAAATGTCACATGAGGAACATACATTCGCTTATAAAACAAATCGAAATCTGCTAATTCTTTAGTGAATTTAATATTTAACAGGCTTGGATTTCTTTCAATTGTTTTTCGAATAGTCTTTGCTTTATTTTCCGGTAATGGGTCATTACAATTCTTTGGAATTGGATAAACCTGGGAAATCCATTTGGGGGTTGATGTTGTAAATCTTGATTGAGCCCGCCATGGAAAAAGCCTGCTAACAGCACACACTACCATATCAGCCCCATTATTTAGCCATTCAGAAGTTTTCTTGGGAATATGCCAGGCCCATATGGTATGGGAATCTAGTTGATATGATTTGAGATGGTTAAAAAATATGTGAATAAATTCATCAACCTCTTGTCCGATAAAAATGATCTGTTCGTGTTCTGTTTTGATACTATGTACTTTTACAATTGGAAAATCTCGAAAAATCAAAATCATATCACCGGTAAATCTAATTGCTCTTAAAAGCGCAGTTTGAATCCATAAAGGTTGAAGAAATTCTGCGTTCAATAACAATTCCTTCCAGTGCAACAATAATTGCTCAATAAATTGCCTATGATCGTAAAGAAATTGTTTCATTTTCCACATACTTGCATAACCTTCATAAAATAAAAAATAGTTACAAGTAAATTTTCGGTATTATGCTTCTTCTCCGATTCGTTTGGAGAGGTTGTAATTAATTCCATACATTACACATAGGTTATTGATTGCGTCCCATATATATCCAGTCTTTAGTGGGATTTTGATGAGGCAAAGCAGCATACGGAACATATTCGTAATTCCATGGCATAACGCGAACAATTCCTTCGAGTCCATCACTATAAGCTTTTATGACGGCTTCATTTAAAATTTCTGAATCCTGGTTATCCCCATCGTCAAAGAACACTGCATAATGTGCTTTTTTATACCTATTGATTATTCCCCATTGATTCAGGTAATCAATGATTTTGGGCGAAGGATTGTTTAGGTAAAATCTCCATTCATTGAGAATAACAGAATAGAAACCTTTTACCAGTGTATACCAACAAGTTGATTTATATCTAAAAACGCCGTTTGAGCGTATCGAATAAGACCCCCCCATTTTAAAAACCTCACAACCTAGTTTGTGAGCATATTGAACGGTACACCAATATGCCACTCGACTGAATCCTTCTTCATGTAACTTTGGATCACCGTCAAGGAGGCCAATTTCGATTGCATACATATCACTACCAATTTTAGTTGTAAGCAACCCGGCTACTGGTTTACCCTCATATTCCACGACAATCAATCCGCCCTTTCTAAACCACTTATGGAGATAATCGTATGGTTCAAGGTAGACAAAATCTCCATGTCGATTACTTATATAGGGCACATACATTTTGTGATAAAAGAAATCGAAATCTAACTCATCCTGAGAAAAATAATAGCTAATCGCCTTGTCCTTTTCTCGATATATTTTTCTAAGTTGCCGAAATCGCTTGCCACATGGAGGCTCATCACAATCTTCCGGAATTCGGAATTCCTGAGTAATCCACTTAGGTGTGGTTGTATAATATGCCGCCTTCGCGCGCCATGGAAAAAAACGACTCACACCATGAATGACTATATCCACATCGGTCGATAACCACTCTTTAGTTTTTTCTGGTAGTTGCCATGACCATAGCGAATAAGTCTCGACGTGTTCTATAGGGTTACATGGACAAAATAAAAACTTGAATTCCTCAATTTCTACTCCTACAAATACCGCTCGCCCAATTTCTGATTCTAATAGGTACGCTTTAACCATCGGAAAATCTCGAAAAACCAGAAATAGATCTCCAGTAGTTTTTAAGAATTTTAAAATAGGTAATCGTATTTGGGGATTTTGAATGAATCCGGCTCGAAAAAATATCGGTTTCCACAAACAAAGGAGTTTTTCAGTGATTTCAATATGATCGCAAATTTTATCTTTTGCCCTTTGGATCAAACGCCGCAGAGGAGCTTGGGAAATGGATGAATTCCTTACTTCATCATTACAATCAGACTCTTTTGGCATAACGACCTCCAAAGTCAAATTAGATTAAATCAGCAAATTGTCGATCAGCGCGTTTGAAATATGGATAGGTGATAAAAACAAGTATCAGTGAGATAATGGCTGCCAAACCCAGAAATTTCCAATCAGGCATTTGTTGATACAAAACTACTCTGCGATATGCCTCAATAATTACAGCCATTGGATTGATAAAATAAAACGGTTTCAACCATTCTGGCACCAGATCTACTGGATAAATTACAGGGGATAAGTACATCCAAATCTGGAGTGCTAAAGGTATTACAAACCGAACATCCCGGTAAAAAACATTAATCGCTGAAGCCAATAAACTGATCCCAAATATCAACAAAACCTGGATAAGAAGAATCAAAGGCACAATTGCTAAGGTCCACGAAACTGGTGTCCTATACCAGAGCATCATTAATATGAAAATGGAACATGAAATGAGAAAATCAATCAGACACACAAGAATTGCTGAAAGGGGTAATATCTCTCTGGGAAAGTAAATCTTGCTTACCAGGTTCATATTGCTAACCAGGCTGGGAATTGCAAATGAGAGAGAATTAGAAAAGAGTGTCCAGGGCAATAATGCTACATAACTGAATAAAGGATAGGGTATATCGTCTGTAGGAACTTTAATAAAGTTCGAAAATATTACGCTGAAGACCACCATCAAAGAAAATGGCTGAATAATTGCCCATGCAGCTCCCAAAATTGATTGACTATAACGCACCTTAAAATCACGCATTGTCCAGGTGAATAAGAGTTCCCGCGCTTGATAGAGATCTTTAATGTACTTAATCATCGCTATTTCCTTAATGCAGATACTTTTGAAAATAACAGATTTTTTAAACTGGAAGAAATCTCTCCCCACAAATTTTCTAATAAAAGAATTACTTATCATCTATTATAGCCTCGCGTCACAGTAAATAAAACTGATTTTGTACAAATTGTCTGTATTTTTGATCACATCCAATACCTATTTATGAAACTTGGAGAAATCAATCATTGCTAATTTGCCCGGTTGAGCCAATTTTTCTTATAATGGTTATATAAAAGTGGAATCACTCAATAAACTCATGAAGATGGTGGTTTATTCAATTCATGTTCATTCCCATGGGAAAATCTGTCCCAGAATTGTTTGAAATGGAGGGAGGAAGAAAATGTTAGATTTGATCTTGGTCGGTTATGCAACCAAAAGCGGGTCCACTGAAGAAGTTGCTGAGGCTATCGCGCACGAACTTGGAGAACATGGTTTTAGTATTGATCTTTACCAAGTGGATCGGATTAAAAAGTTCGAAGGATATAAACTCATCCTATTGGGAGCACCTCTGTATATCATGCGGTGGCATAAAGACATGCGTCGCTTTCTTAAAAACCACCAGAAAGAATTAATGGGTAAACCAATCGCAATATTTGCCCTTGGTCCTACCCATGACGCGCAAGAGGAGTTCGAAAGCGCCAAAGAGCAACTCGACAAAGAGTTGGAAAAATTTCCCTGGCTAAAACCCATTGAAATTAAGATGTTTGTGGGCAAATTCGACCCGTCACAGATTGGATTTCCATTCAGCCTGATTGGCCCATTAAAGGATATGCCCTTTAGCGATGAACGAAATTGGGATGAAATCAACGAATGGGCAGCAAATTTAGCTGAAGCTCTGAAGAAATCGGAAGATTAATTCCGAATTCTTGTGGCTCTTCAGGTTCCCTAGAAAAAGTAATCCGGGTTTTCACAACTCCGCACGACCTGGTATCCATAGACTATCAATTCGAGCAGATCTTTTTATCTGCTCGAATTGATTCATACGCAAGAGGCACGCTCAGATGAGGTTGATCGCCAGTCCTTCGGCAACGCTCTCGTCATTCATTATTGGAATGATTAGGTATTTTTAGCTGGCACCTGATCGTTTACTTATTTAACCACCGAGTTGATCCATTCTTTATACCGCACCTTTACCGAAATAATGCTTTTTGACGTTTTTATGACGGGGGCTTCTTACAATCTCAATAACGCATAAAAAAATTATTGAAATAGGAGCCCTATGACTCCCTCCTATTTTTCATTCCTAATCAGAATTTGGAAAGCTCCTGCCAGTAAGCCACCTTACTGGCATGCTTCACTTGAAGTTCCCGCCACCCATGAAACTGTGTATTTTTATTCGGTAAAAGAATGCTTGGATTATCTTGAACAATTAGAAAAAGATGAAGAGAAAAATCTTCTCAACGACATCGATTCGGCTGATGAAATAACCGATCTGTGGTCTGAATGACTTGGAAAGGAGATGATCATGAACGAGGTCCTGGGTTCCGCTGTAGGGCAAACAAAACGCCGCTTACTGATTGGATGTCTTACCCTTTTAATAGGTGTACCGGTCATAGGATGCTGTTTGTTAGTCATGTTTACCATGATCTTACCCGCATTAGACTCCTCCATATCTTCTGGAGATAATTCTTCCTTTCCTGCCTGGCTTTTAATCCTGGGTCTGCTTTTTGTGATCGGGCTTATTGTGATCCCGGTGGGTATCGCTGGATTTACTATTCTACGCCGAGCGCGGGCTTTGGACAGCGAGATCAACCCATTAGGGTTTGTTGGCAAAGCATACATGCTGTATGGGCGGCAATATCAAGGAAGCTATTTGGATCATGAAGCCGATATCTATATCTATCGGGGACCCACGGT
>ENA-ORXD01001467-ORXD01001467.1-sediment-metagenome-genome-assembly--contig:-NODE-1467-length-19529-cov-4.766297_pt1 | contig 19529 bp, 15 predicted proteins | sample MGYA00237862_ERZ511471 | MGnify/ENA metagenome assembly ERZ511471
CAGCGCCGTTCCGCACACGAGTGGGAGGTCCCGCAGGCCGGCGCCATGCGCGTGCCGGCGGTGATCTACGCGAGTCAAGCGCTCGTCGCGGAGATGGACCACAAGGTCTACGAGCAGGTGGTGAACGTCGCCACGCTGCCGGGCATCGTGCGCGCCGCCTACGCGATGCCGGACGCCCACTGGGGCTACGGCTTCCCCATTGGCGGCGTGGCCGCCTTCGACCCCGGCGAGGGCGGCGTCGTCTCCGCCGGAGGAGTGGGCTTCGACATCTCCTGCGGCGTGCGCTGTCTGCACACGGGCCTCTCAAGCGCCGAGGTGGTGCCGCGGGCAAGCGGTTTGGCCGACGCGCTGTCGCGCCGAGTGCCGGCGGGCCTGGGCAGCACCGGCGCGATCCGTCTCGACGATCGCGAGATGGATGCCATGCTGGCCGGCGGCGCCGGCTGGGCGCTGACGCGCGGCTGGGGCGTCCCCGACGATTTGGAGCGCATCGAGGAACGCGGCGTCATGGGCGGCGCTCGCCCGGAGTGCGTCTCGGCCCAAGCCAAGAAGCGGCAGCGCGCCGAGATGGGCACGCTCGGCAGCGGCAATCACTATCTCGAGATCCAGGAAGTGACGGCGGTGTACGACGAGGTCGTGGCGCGCGGCTTCGGCTTGGAGCAGGGCGACGTCGTCGTGATGATCCACTGCGGCTCGCGCGGCCTCGGGCATCAGATAGGCACGGAGTTCCTCAAGCGCATGGTGATGAGCGCTCCCGGTTACGGCATTCACCTTCCGGACCGCGAGCTCGCCTGCGCGCCGATCGCCTCGCCGTTAGGCGAGGACTACCTCGGCGCGATGCGTGCCGCCATCAACTGCGCGCTCGCCAACCGTCAGATCATCACTCACCTCGTGCGCGACGTCTTCGCCCGCCTGCTGCCGGAGGCGCGCCTGCCGCTGCTCTACGACGTCTCGCACAACACCTGCAAGGTCGAGCGGCATGTGGTCGACGGCCGGCGCCGCGAGCTCTTCGTGCACCGTAAGGGCGCGACGCGCGCCCTCGGCCCGGGCCACCCCGACGTGCCCGAGGCGCTACGTCCCTTCGGCCAGCCGGTGCTGATTGGCGGCTCGATGGGCACCGGCTCGTACGTGCTGGCCGGCACGGCCGCCTCCGAGGAACGCGCGTTCGCCTCCGCCTGTCACGGCGCCGGCCGGACGATGAGCCGGCATCAGGCGCTGAAGACGTGGAGCGGCCGCCGGGTCGTGGACGAGCTCGCCGCTCGGGGGGTGCTCGTGCGCAGTCCGTCGCAACGCGGCGTGGCCGAGGAGGCGCCGGGAGCCTACAAGGACGTGACGGCGGTCGTCGACGCGGCCGACGCGGCAGGGCTGGCGCGCAAGGTGGCGCGCCTCGAGCCGCTGGTCTGCGTCAAGGGATAGCGTCCTACGCCCGTCCCGCCCGCCTCGGCCGGGCTGCGACGCTGAAAGCGCCGTTCTCAGCGACCTTGGTCTGTCGTTTAGCACGAGACGCGGCTCGGCCGGCGAGGGCACGCGGTCGGTCGCGGGTGTAGTCTGGAGGAGTACTGTTCCGCGTCCCGGGAGGGTGACCGGCCATGAAGGCGCTTGTCGTCTACGAGTCCCTTTGGGGGAACACCGCCGCCGTCGCGCGCGCCGTCGCGGAGGGCCTCGGCCCGGGAGCGCGAGCGCTCTCGACGGCCGAGGCGACGGAGGCAGAGCTGGCCGGCGCGGACCTCGTCGTCGCCGGTTCACCGGTGCTCGCCTTCAGAATGCCGACCGATCAGATGCGAGAGAGCGTGCGCAGCACGCCGCCGGACGCGCCCGGCCCGGCCGACCTCTCGCATCCGCCGATGCACTCCTGGCTCGCCGCTCTGGCTCCCGCCTCGGCTGCCGCCGCGGCCTTCGACACGCAAGTGAGAGGGCCGTTCGGCAAGGCCGCGCCGGCGATCGCCAAGGGGCTCGAGCGCGCCGGCTATCGCATCATCGCCAAGCCGCAAGGCTTCACCGTCGCCGGCAAGTACGGTCCGTTGCGGGAGGGCGAGCTGGAGTGCGCCCAGGCGTGGGGCGAGGAGCTCAGGAGGGCATTGCCGTGATCAGCGCACCGCTTCCCGAGTGGGCCGCGTACGTGATTCTGGTCGTTGTCGGCGCGGCGGCGGTCGGCCTGGCGTACATCGGGCGTCGCTTCCGCGCCAGGTAGGCGTTCTCGCGTCACTATAATGGCGCCGGTTGCCGGTGCCGGTTCTGACGCGGAAGCGAGGTTCAATGCCTGGGATGATTCCTGACGACGTGTTCGCGCTGCGCTACGCCGCCGACCTCAGCGTCTCGCCGGACGGGGCCTCCGTCGCCTACGTCGTGGCGCGCGCCGATCGCGAGACGAACAGCTACGTCGGCACGATCTGGCTGGCGCCGCTGGACGGCTCCGAGGAGCCGCGGCAGCTCACCTTCGGTCCGCGCGTCGACGCCGAGCCACGCTGGTCGCCGGACGGGTCGCGGCTCGCCTTCGTCTCCAGTCGCGAGGGAAAGGCGAGCCAGCTCTACGTGCTGCCGGCGCGCGGCGGCGAGGCTCGGCGCCTCACGCAGCTCAAGGAGGATGTCGGCGATGTCGCTTGGTCGCCGGACGGCACGGCGCTGGCGTTCACGTCGCGCGTGTGCGCGGAGGGCGGCGAGGAAGAGGACGAACGCCGCCGCCGCCCGAGGCGCTTCACTCGCCTGCAGTACAAGCTCGACAACGAGGGCTGGACCGAGGACCGCCCGAAGCACGTGTTCACCGTTCCCGCGGACGGGTCCGCCGCCGCGACCCAGCTCACGTTCGGCGACGTCGAGGACGCCGGTCCGGCGTGGTCGCCGGACGGCGCGCGCATCGCCTTCGTCTCCGCGCGCCACCCAGACTGGGACACCGAGTTCGTCACCGACGTCTACTTGGTCGACGCGACGGGCGGCGAGCCGCGGCGTCTTACGCGGGGTGGCGGCCTCTTCGAGGGCCTTTCGTGGTCGGCGGACGGCGCCTCGCTGCTGGCGCAGCGGTACCCGAGCGCCTTCGACGATCCGCGTCACACGCAAGTGGCGATCGTCGACACACGCCGCGGCGACGTGCGCTTGCTGAGCGAGGCGCTCGACCGCAATTGCGCCGGCCAGGGCCCGGCTGGAGCGCCGCGCTGGGACGGCGACGGCGTCGTCTTCGCCGTCGAGGACCGCGGCAACACGCATCTCTACCGCACCGCCGCGGACGGCTCCGGCACGCCCCGGCGGGTGGTCGGCGGCGAGCTAGCCGCCAGCGGCTTCGATGTCGCCGGCGGGCGGCTCGCCTACATCGCTTCCACGCCGGGGCGCACGAACGAGGTCTTCACCGATGAGCGCCGCCTCACCAACATGGCGAACGAGTTCGTGGACGCTCGCGAGCTCTGTCTGCCGGAGCGCTTCACGGCGCGCTCGCAGGACGGCGCCGAGGTCGAGGCGTGGGTCATGCGGCCGGCCGGCTTCGAGGCCGGCCGCACCTATCCCGCCCTGCTCGTGATTCACGGCGGGCCCTTCGGCCAGTACGGCAACGGGTTCTTCGACGAGTTCCAGGTGTACGCGGCCGCCGGCTACGTGCTCGTGTACTGCAATCCGCGCGGCTCCTCCGGCTACAGCGAGGCATGGAGCCGCGCCATCCGCGCCGAGGGCGAATCAGGCGGCTGGGGCACGGTCGACTTCGACGACTGCATGGCGGTGACCGAGGAGGCGGTTCGGCGCTTCCCGTTCATCGACGGCGACCGTCTCGGGGTGATGGGCGGCTCCTACGGCGGCTACATGACCTCATGGATCGTCGCGCACACTGATCGCTTCCGGGCGGCGCTCTCCGAGCGTGCCGTCAATCACCTCGGTTCGATCTTCGGCTCGAGCGATCAGGGCTGGGATCTCGTCTCGTACGCCGGCGCCATGGCGTACGACGACGTGAAGCCGTACCTGCGCATGTCGCCGCTGACGTACGCGCGCGACATCCATACGCCGTTGCTCATCGTTCATTCGGAGGAGGATCTACGCTGCCCGCTCGAACAGGGGGAGCAGCTCTTCGTCGCCCTGCGGCTCTTGCGCCGGCCCGTGGAGATGGTGATCTTCCCCAAGGAGTCCCACGAGCTGACCCGCTCGGGCAGTCCGATGCATCGTGTGCAGCGCTTCGAGATCGTGCTCGAGTGGTTCGACCGCTACCTCAAGGACGCAGCGCCATCCGGTTGATGCCGCTCGCCTGATAGCCGGCGCCGAAGCCGTTGTCGATGTTGACGACGGAGACGCCCGGCGAGCATGAGTTGAGCATCGAGAGCAGCGCGGCGAGGCCGCCGAACGAGGCGCCGTAGCCGATGCTCGTGGGCACGGCGATCACTGGGCAGCGCACCAGGCCGCCGACGACGCTGGCCAGGGCGCCCTCCATGCCGGCGACGGCCACGACGGCGTTGGCGGCCGTCAGCGTCTCCTGCGCGTCCAGCAGCCGGTGAATGCCGGCGACGCCGACATCGTAGAGCCGCTCGACGCGGCTCCCCGAGCACTCGGCGGTCACCGCCGCCTCTTCGGCGACGGGGATGTCCGAGGTGCCCGCGGCGCAGACGCAGACGCTGCCCTCCAGAGGGATCTCGACCGGGTTCACGACGGCCAGACCGACGTCCTCGTGCAGGCGCACCGGGACGCTCGCGGCGAGCGCCGCGAGCGCCTCCGGCGCGGCCCGTGTGGCGAGGACGTTGGTGTGGCCGTACTCGGTCATGCGCCGCGCGATGGCGACCACTTGCGCCGCCGTCTTGCCGGCGCAGAAGATGGCCTCGGCGCAGTCGCGGCGCAGGGGGCGGTGGTTGTCGATACGGGCGAAGCCCATATCGTCGTACGGCAGCCGCTCGAGACGCGCCAGCGCGGCGGCGATCTCAAGGCTGCCGTCGCGGACCCCGGCGAGCAGCCGCTCCAGTTCGGCGCGATTCATCGGCGCTCGCCTCAGTCCGCCAGCGGCAGCGGGATCTTCACGACGTGGATCGGCAGGCCGCTGGCCGCGGAGTTCTCATAGACCTCGAGGACGATGGACGTGGACGACGTCTCGAAGCGCACCGACTCGTTAAACGTGCCGCGCGTGCCGGTGCCCGAGGTCGCCATGAAGTGATCGTCGAAGAGGCTGACGCCGTTGGCGTCGCGCACGCGGATCATGAACGTGGCCTCGAAGGTGTTGGCCGTGCCGCTGACGACCAGCGGGCTGGCCACCGTGTCGCCCACGGCGGGCCGCTCGACAAAGATGGCCGGAGTGACGTCCTCAAAGGCGCGCCGCGTTTGGGCGCGCGTCTGCACGGTGCCCTCCGCGGTGCGGAACTCGAGCGGCCGGCCGTCGACGCGGAAGCGCACGCCGTCGACGGTGGGGAACTGGGTGAGGGTGTAGACCACCTGTGCCAGCCGGGTGCGGTCTTCGAGCGGATCGACGCCGGCGGCGAACTCGCCGCTGAGGTCGACGGTGGCGATACCGTCGCTGAGGTTGAGGCCGAGGAGGCGTGTGCCGGGCGGGATACCGGTGTGGAGCCCGGCCGCCAGTTCCTGGCTGGTCGGTCCCATGAGCAGCTCGCGCACGGCGGCGCGGGCCGGCTCATTCGTTCTGGCCACGCTGCGATGCGCCGTGCCGACGTACTGCCCGCGCATGAAGTAGGCGGAGACCTCGGTGCGGGCGTCCGTAGGGTTCGCCGACGGCGTGGCGGTGGGTGACGCCGAGGGACTGGCCGACGACGTCGGCGACGGCGTCGGCGAACCGTTGCCGTCGCTGCGGCTGATGCCGCATCCCGCAAGCAGGAGCGCTCCGACGGCGGCGAGAAGAATGAGCGTGAGTCGGCGACTGTTCATGATGCGCTCCCCCGGCTGGCCGACTGCCGGCCTGCCTCTCGATGGCTGGGAACATCCCAGAGCCACTATACCCGTCCCAGGCAGGCAAACGCTTCTCGGCAGCGAAGCTTGCGTCAACTGAGGAGCTGGCGCGCCCGCCGCCTGCGGTTGCCGGATCACCCGGGGCGCGCGAACGAAACCGTGGAGGGATCATGGGTGTAGGTCAATCGCTGCGCAAAGCCGTCGGCTACTTCGGCGCCGTCGATCGCGACGAGTACGACGAGTACGACGAGTACGACGCGTACGAACCGGTGGAGCGCGACGAGCCGCGCGACGGAGCCCACACGCTCGTGCTGATGCGGCCGAACTCGCGCGACTTCTTCCTCGCCATGCCGATCGTCTTCGACGACGTGCAGGGCATCGGCGCGCGTCTCAAGGCCGACGTGCCCGTGCTCCTCGACCTCAACTCTTGCGATCGCGGCCTCAGCGAGCGCGTGCTGGACTTCTGCTACGGGCTCGCCTACGCGCTTGACGGCCACGTCTACCGAGTCGGCGAGAACGTCCTGCTCCTCTCGCCGAAGTGCGTGGAGTTCTCCAGCGAGATCGGCGCGGAGGCGCTCAGGCACAAGTACTTCGACTGAGCGCCCGCACCGCCTACATCTCGTCGATCACGGCGCTGCCCAAGAACACGTCGATCACCTGCTGGTTGTGACGGACCTCCTGGGGGGTGCCCTCGGCGAGCGTCTGGCCCTCGGCCAGCACGTAGATGCGCTCGCAGAGGTTCATGATGAGATGCAGGTCGTGGTCGACGATCAGCACCCCGCAGCCGTACTCGTCGCGCACGCCGCGGATGATGTGCAGCAACTTGTCTGACTCCTGCTCGTTCATGCCGGCCGCCGGTTCGTCGAGCAGGAGGTAATCGGGGCGCGCCGCCAGCGCCCGGGCGATCTCGACGCGGCGCTGGTCGCCGTACGGCAGGCTGCGCGCCGGCGCTTCGGCGACTTCCTCGAGTCCGAAGCGGCGCACCACATCGGCCACCTCGGCGTCCGGGTCCGCCGCCTTGTGGCGACCGCTGATGGCGCCGACTTCGATGTTCTGGCGCACGCTGAGGTGCCCGAACAGTTTGATGTTCTGGAAGGTGCGGCTGACGCCGAGGTGGGCGACGCGATCGCTCTTGTCCTTCGTGGCGTCGTGCTCGCCCACGTAGATGCGGCCGCTGGTCGGCGCCAACACGCCGGAGATGACGTTGAGCATGGTCGTCTTGCCCGAGCCGTTTGGGCCGATGAGGCCGACGATCTCGCCGTGCGCGACCTCCAGCGTCACGCCGCGCAGCGCCTTGAGGCCGCGGAACGTCTTGACGATGTCCTCGGCGCGCAGGCGGCCGGCGCCGCCGTTCGTGGCCGCCGTCATGACACCGCCTCCTCGGAGGCGGTGTCGGCCGCCTGCGCATCCGGCGGCGGCTCGGCGCCGCCCGGCGGGCGCGGCCGTCTGCGGCGCAAGAGGCGGGCGCCCCACTCTTCCAGCTCGCGGTACCCGAGAATGCCCTCCGGCCGGAAGATCAGGATGAGCAGCGTGATGACGGCCAGCGCCATTTGGGCCAGACCGCTGACCTTAGGCACGCCGATGCCGAGGATGCTGCCGTCTTCCTCGACGCCGCGCAGGATCTCGTAGACGACGGTGATGATCGCCGCGCCGGTGACCGCGCCGGAGACCGTCGCCAGGCCGCCGATGACGATCATCGAGAGCGCCGCGAAGACCTGCGTCCAGTAGAACTGGGAGGGCGCGAAGGCGAGGTTGTACTGCGCCCAGAGGGCGCCGGCGGCCGAGCTCACGGCGGCGGAGGCGATCCAGACGAGCAGGCGCGTGCGAGTCACGTTGACGCCGCTCGCCTGTGAGGCGAGCGGGTCCTCGCGCGTGGCTTGCGCGCGCAGCCCGAGGCGCGAGTGCTTGAAGGCGACGGCCGCCACGACGGCGATGCAGGCCGCCGCCGCGGCCGACCACAAGCCCACGTTGCTCGGAATCGCGTAGACGCCTTCGTTGCCGCGCGTCATGCTGCGCCAGTTCGAGAAGATGCCGTGCGCGATGACCAGCAAGCCGAGGGTGCTCATCGCCCAGGCGATCTCCTTCATGCGGCTCATGGGCAGGCCGATCACGAAGGCGATGACGGCGCCGACGACGATCGCCGCGAGGATCGCCGGCGCCAGGCCGAGCTGAGCCTGCATGAGGAATCCCGGAAGGGCCGGGAAGAGTTCCTCCTTGATGGAGACGGGCACCGTCAGGTAGGCGGCGACGTAGGCGCCGATGCCCACGAAGGAGACGTGCCCCCAAGAGACGATGCCCGTGTGTCCGGTGAACATCTGCAGGCCCAGGCAGACGACGATCGTGATGAAGAAGTTGATGCACAGGCGAAGCGTCGCGCCGGTGGCCAGCGCGTTCATGACGGCGGCGGCGATGAGCAGCGGCACGACCAGCGCCAGCGAGCCGACGACGATGCGGCGCGCGTGTCGGTTGCCGCTGAGGCGTGTCGTGAAGCCGGCCATCATTTTCCTCCCGAGCCGCCGAAGAGGCCGTTCGGCTTGAAGTAGAGGATCACGCCGACGATGAGCAGTGCGAACGGGTCGACCATGGGCTGCATGCTGCTCGGCAGGATCACGTGGAAGCCGATCTCGATGAAGGCGAGGAGAAAGCCGCCGAACACCGCCCCCGGGAGACTGCCGAGGCCGCCGATCACGGTGGCGATGAATGCCTTGAGGACCGGCACGAAACCCATGTGGGGCGCCACGGCGCCGAGGCGCGCCACCCAGAGGACGCCGGCGATGCCGGCCAGCAGTCCGGAGATGGCGAAGGCGAGGGCGATGACGCCGTTCGCCTTCACGCCCATGAGGCGCGTGACGTCGAAGTCCTCGGCCGCGGCGCGCATCGAGATGCCTGAGATAGAGCGGCGCAGGAAGAGCACGAGGGCGACCAAGCTGGCGGCGGCGACGGCGGTGGTGATGACCATCAGCCAGCTCGCCGTGAGCGGACCGACGCGCAGCACCTCGCTCAGGAAGTCCGGGCTCGGCACGCCCTTCTGTCGCGGAGAGACGGTGGCGCGGAAGAGGTTCTGGATGATGACCGAGACGGCGAACGAGCTGAAGAGCAGCGTGAGGAAGCTCGCGTTGCGCAGCGGGCGAAAGGCGATGCGCTCCATGAGCAGCGAGAGGACGATCGCTGCGCCGATGCCGCAGAGCGCCGCCAGCCACCAGGAGACGCCGCGGGTGACCAGCAGGTACATGGTGTAGCCCGTGACCGCTACGAGTTCGCCGTAGGCGAAGTTCACGAGGCCCATGACGCTGAAGACCATCGCCAGCCCGAGGGCGAGCAGGGCGTACGTGCTGCCCAGGCTGAGGGCATTGATGAACTGCTGCAGGAGTTCCTGGGCGCCCATCAGCGTGTGCCCTCTGTGCCGAGGTAGACCTTCTCGACGTCGACGGCCTCACGCAGCTCGGCTGCCGAGCCGCTCGCCTGGATGGCGCCGCTGGCCATCACGTAGCCGCGTGTGGCCACGGTGAGCGCCAGGCGCACGTTCTGCTCGACGACGAGCACCGTAACGCCGCGCTTGGGCAGCTCTTGGACCATCTCGAAGATCTGGGCGACGATGCGTGGCGCGAGGCCGAGGGACGGCTCGTCCAGCAGCATCAGGCGAGGGCGGCTCATGAGGGAGCGGCCCAGCGCGAGCATCTGCTGCTCGCCGCCGGAGAGGGTGCCGGCGAGCTGCTTGAGGCGCTCGCGCAGGCGCGGGAAGAGCTCGAGCACCTCTTCCATGTCGGCCGCGATGCCGCCGGCGTCGCGGCGGCTGGCCGCGCCCATGCGCAGGTTGTCGGCCACCGACATGCGGGCGAAGACGCGCCGGCCCTCGGGCGTCAGGGCGATGCCGGCGCGCAAAATGCGCTCCGGCGGCTGCCGGTCGATGCGCTGACCGGCGAAGGTGATCTGCCCGGAGGTGGTGTGCACGAGGCCGGCAATCGTCATGAGCAGCGTGCTCTTGCCGGCGCCGTTGGCGCCCAGCAGGGCGACGACCTCGCCGTCGTTCACCGTCAGTGAGACGTCGCGCACGGCGAGGATGGCCCCGTAGCCTGAGGTCACGCCGTCGAGCTGCAGCAGTGGCTCGCTCACGCGCTCACCATCCCTGGAAACGGTCCAGCTTCGCGTCGTCGAAGCGCCCGGCCTCGACGTCGGCCAGCGCCTCCTCGAGGATCGCCAGCGCCTCGTCGGCCTCGTGCGGCGCCAGGGTGAGCGCCGGCGTCATCTCGATGACGTTGGCCTGTAGGCCGCAGTAGATCACGAGCAGACCGAGCTCGAAACACCGGTACACGAGGCGCGCCGCCGCTTGGGGCGCCGGCGCCTTCGTCTGCCGGTCTTCGACCAACTCCGTTCCGATCATCACTCCGAGTCCGCGCACGTCGCCGATGAGCGGGTGCCGCCGCGCCAAGTCGCGCAGGCCGTCGCGCAGTTGCTCGCCGACGCGCTCGGCGTTCTGCTGGAGGCCTTCGTCGGCGATGACGTCCAGGGTCGCCAGACCGGCCGCGCAGGGCGCCGGCGAGCCGCCCAGCGTGTAGAGGTTGTACGTGTCCTGGTCGAGCACGGCGCTGCCGGCGATGACGGCCGAGAGCGGCAGGCCGCCGCCGAGCGGCTTGCCGATCGAGACCGCGTCGGCGCGCACGCCGAAGTGCTCGTGCATGAAGAACCGTCCGCCGCGGCCCAATCCAGTCTTGACCTCGTCGAACATGAGCCAGATGCCGTGCCGGTCGCAGAGCTCGCGTAGCCCCTGCACGTAGCGCCGCGGCGGCACGATGTCGCCGCCGTCGGACTGCATCGGCTCGAGCAGGATCGCGGCGGTGTCCTCCGCCGGCGAGACGGCCGCCAGAAGATGCTCTTCGAGGAAGCGCAGACAGGCCAGGTCGCAACTCTCGCCGTCGGCGCGCCCCCAGAGGCAACGGTAGCAGTACGGGTAGGGGGCCTTGGTGACGTTGCCGCCGCCGATGACGCGCGCTTGGGCGGAGTGTCCCGAGAGCGCTGCGGAGGCGCTGGTCTGGCCGTGGTAGGCGCCGACGTAGGTGATCAGCCGGCGGCGGCCGGCGGCCGGGGGCACGAGCTTGGCGAGGCAGTCGTTGGCGTCCGAGCCGGTGGCGCCGAACCACACTTTGTGGCCGCGATCGTGAGGCCAGTTCTCGATGAGGCGTTCGCCGAGCGTCACCTGCGCGGCGCTCGGGTAGCAGCAGAGCATGTTGCTGTGCGTCCGCTCGAGCTCGGCGCGGATGGCCTCGAGCACACGCGGGTGGCCGAAGCCGGTTTGCATGACGCCGCCGCCGGCGATGAGGTCGAGGTACTCGTTGCCGTCGTAGTCCCACACACGCGTGCCGCGGGCGCGCGCCACGGCCATCGGGTAGAAGCGGATGCGAAGGACGTGCGCCAGCGTCTCGCTCTCGCGAGCGAGGAGGTCTTCCGTCCGTTCGAGGGACCGATCGTCCATCAGTCACCACTCCTTGCCGGCGCCTGCCGGCCCGTGTCGCCGAGGCCGCGCCGCGGCGGCGGGGCAAACGCCCCGCCGCCGCACGGGCATCTCACTCCGAGGCTCAGAGCGGCTCCGGCACGAACTGCGGATACGGCAGGTCTTCCACGAAGGAGAACTCCGCCCCCTTCATCTCGATCAGGGCCACCGAGCGCTTGGCGCGCCGGGTCGTCGGGTCCATGGCGTAGTCGTCGGTGGTCGCCAGGTCGACGCCCGAGAGGTTGGCGAGAGCGTCGCGCAGCGCCGCGCCGCCCTGGCCGCCGCTCTCCTCGAGGGCCGCCTTGAGGATGTAGATGTCGTCGTAGCCGTTGGCGTAGATGACGGTGTCCGGCTCCTTGTTGTACCTGGCCTTGTAGGCCTCGTAGAACTCGGCCAGCGATGTGCCCTCGCTCGGGTAGGCGAAGGTCGTGAACTTGAGACCGTCGAGCGCCTTGGCGCCGGCCGAGAGCAGGTCGGGCGTGTCGTTGCCGTCGGTCGAGACGACCGGGGTCTGCACGCCGGCGGCGCGCAACTGCTTGAGGAACACCGGCGTGTCGGGCAGGAACATGGGAGTGAAGATCACATCCGGGGCCGGCTTGGCGTTCTGGATCTTCGTCACCTGGGCGGCGAAGTCGCCGGCCTCGTACTTGTACTCGGCGGTGCCGATGACCTTGCCGCCGAGCTTCTCGAAGGCCTGCTGGAAGTACACGGGCAGGTTGGCGGTGTAGGGGATGTCGGCGCAGCGGAGCGTGAAGGCCGTGCGGTAGCCCATGGTGTTGTAGGCGTACTCGGCCAGCGCGGCGCCCTGGATGTTGTCGCTCATGATGTACTGGAAGGCGTACTCGCCGATGTCGCCGACGAGGTTGGGCGCCGTGCCGTCGCCCGTCGACGACGGGATCTGGCTCTCCTGCGCGAGGCGATTGCAGGCCACCACATGGTCGGAGGTCGTGCCGATGAGGTACTGGATGCCCTCGTCGATCAGCTCCTGCGTGGTCTGCACGGCGAGCACTTTGTCGTTCTTGTTGTCCTTGACGATCATCTCGAGCTTCATGCCGTTGATGCCGCCGGCTTCGTTGATCTCGTCGATCGCGGTCTGGGCGCCGTCGCGGATCGGCACGTCGTAGGAGGCGAAGCCGCCCGTCAGGTCGGCCGAGTAGCCGATCTTGAAGGTGGCCGCCGTCGACTCCTCGGTCGTCGTCTCATCGCCGCCGCAGGCAGCGCCAATGAGGCCGGTGGCGGCCACCAGCGCGGTCAGCGCCGCCGCCGCGATCAGTGTTCGATATCTCTTCTGCATGTGATCTCCCCTGGTCTCTCCGTCACCCCGGTCGCGTGGCGACCGCCGGTCGGCTCATGGGCTCAGCGGCCCGGGCACGTGTATTCAGCGTGTTCGTCCACCTCCTCCGCGCAGAGGTTCTCGAGCAGGCCGTCGCCCACCGCGCGGGCAAGCCCGGCGGCGAGGCCGCAGCGCGGCGCGACCGACGAAAGGTCGATGTACTCGTCCGGCGAGTGATCGTTGCCGCCGACGGGGCCGAAGCCGTCGAGCGTCGGCACGCCCTCGGCGGCCGTCCAGCACCCGTCGCTCATGCCGCCGGTGGTCTGGCCGCCGATCGGAGCGCCGAAGTCGGCGCTCAGCGCCGTCGTGACGGCGGCCAGCCGGCGGCCGGCCTCGCCCGGCTCGATGCCGGGCCAGCGGCCGACGGACGCGAGTTCGATGGTGACGCCGTCGTGAATGCCGGTCTCGGCCATTCTCTCCAGTAGCCAGTCGAGGTCCGCGACCTCGTTGGCGCGCACGTCGAAGACGGCCTCGGCGTCTTCGGGGACGACGTTCGGGATGGAGCCGCCGCCGATCGTCCCCGCGGTCACGGTGAGGCCAGGCCGCCGTCCGTGCAGCGCCGAGCAGCGCAGGACCTCGTGACAGAGGGCGAGAATGGCGCTCCGGCCGCGGTCCGGCTCCGTGCCGGCGTGGGCCGGTCGCCCGTGCGCGGTCATGCGCATCCAGGCGCCGGTCTTGCGAGCGCGCACGAAGTCGCCGTTCTCGCGCCCGCACTCGAACACGAGCACGGCCGTGGCGCCGCGCACCAGATCGATGGTGGCGAAGGGGACGTTGCGCACCTCCTCGTCCGGCACGCTGAGCAGCTCGACGGTGGGGAACGGGAGGTCGCCGGCGAGCAGCGCCTCTTGGGCCGCCAGGGCGGTCAGGAGGCCGCCCTTCATGTCTGCGGTGCCGGGCCCAAAGGCCGTCATACCGCGTACGCTGAGCGGGCGCGCGGCAGCGGTGCCGAGCGGGAAGACGGTGTCGTGATGGCCGAGGAAGACGACGCGTCCCGGAAGCGTGCCGGGCAGCGTGCTGCGCACGAACAGGCCCGGCTCGTGCTCGGCGGTCTCGACTCGCAGCCCGGCCGCGCGTGACCACGCGGCGAGCAACTCGGCCGCTTTGTCCCTTCCGGCGCGGTTGTCCGGCCCCGTGTCGATGCCGACCAGGGCCTCGAGGCGCTCGAGGTAGACGCTCTGGCGAGCGGCGCAGTGGCCCCGCGCCTGCCGCGCCGTCTCGAGGACGGCCGGGCTCGGCATGTCAGCCGCCGATGCCATGCAGCCTCATGCTGTTGCCGCCGAGCACGCCCCGGCCGATCGCCAGCGCTTCGTGCGTGGTGGCCAGGTCGCGGTCCACGGCGGCGCCGAGGACGCGCTCGAGCGCCTCGCGTGCCAGGCGTGCCGAGAGCCACAGCACCTCGGGCTCGCTGGCCTCGTCCGAGCCGTAGAGGAGCTTCGCCGTGGGCACCACGCCGAGGAGCGTCTCGAGCTCACGGTCGCTGCCCAAGGACGCCCACGGCAGGAACTCGGAGAGATCCAGGTAGACGAAGGGAAGGATAGAGGCGATGTAGGCCGCCTCGGCGAGCCACGGGTAGCCGCCGTGGACCATGACGATCGGCTGGTCCATGTGGTCGTGGAGCAGCGGGTAGACGTCCTGGGGACGCACGTGGCCGAAGACGATGTCGGGATCGCCGCCGCCGACGTGTAGGTGCATCACGCGGTCGTGGCGGCGCGCCGCTCGCAGTGTGGCGCGCAGGAGGTAGTCGCGCACGGTTTTGCCGTCGCCGCGGTCCTTGGGCCAGCCCTGATCCCGCCAGCGGCCGAAGGCGGCCGCGGCATCCCCGCGCGACGGGTTCGTCACGTCGAGCCCGGTGCGGTAGGCGATGATGGACTTGTAGCCGATCGTGAGCCGGTCCTCCGCAGCCGCGTCGAGCCGCTCCTCGAAGCCCTGCTCGAAGGCGTCGAAGCTCGTCGCCTGGCGCTGGAGCTCGACGATCCAGGGCTCGATGCGCGCCACGCGGTATACCGGCGTGCCGATCTGGCGCTCGAATTCCTCGCGGGTGACGGTTGGCTGCGGGTAGCCGTCGTCGGCGATGAGGCCGACGACGCGCTGCTCGGCGAGCAAGCCGGCGACGTAGCCCGCGGGGTCGCGGGAGAAGGCCTGATGCCGGGCCTCGGCGAGGGCCTGCGGCGTCGCCTCGCACCCCAGGCGCGCCGCGAGCCAGCGGCGCGCGGTGAGGGCGAAGAGCGTCGAGTCGAGCAGCCCTTCCACCTGCCGGGCCAGGGCGGGATCGGTGCCGCCCGAGCTGGCGAAGCACATGCCCATCATCGTCAGGCGGCTCTCCCAGGTTTCGGGCGGCAGCGCCAGCACATCCGCGTTGCGGAAGCCGTGGCAGTGGTTGTCGAAGACGGCGGCGCCGCGCAGGTCGAGGCGAGGGGCGGAAGACGTCATGGCAGCCTCCTCAGAATCGCCAGAGGTGGCCGGCGACGAGTTCATCCAAGCTTTGGCCGCGCGACCGCTCCGCCTCGGCGCGGCGCACCGCGACGGTGCAGTCGTGCAGGAAGTCGCCCATGGCGCTGCGCAGAACGCGCGAGGCCTCGAGCGCGTCGGCGGCGGCGTCCAGCGTCTGCGGCAGGCGGGTGATGCCGCGCGCCGTGAGCTCCGCCTCGGTGAGGCCGGCGGGGTCCGCCGAGATGGGCGGTGGCAGGCGCAGTCCTTGCTCGACGCCGGCGAGGCCGGCGGCGATGATCACGGCGGGCACGAGGTAGGGGTGGCCCGCCGTATCGGCGCTCTTCAGCTCCATGTTCGCCGTGCGCGCCCGGCTGCCGACCATACCTTGAATGAAGCGCAGGGCCGCCTCGCGGTTCTCGTGGCCCCAGCACTGGTAGGCCCCGGCCCAATGGTGCGGCTGGATGCGGTAGTACGAGAGCGCGGTCGGGCAGGTGATGGCGACGATCGCCGGGAGCTCCTTGTACACGCCCGCCAGGAAGGCCTCTCCGTCGGGCGTGAGTTCGAGAATCCGGTCTCCGCCGGTAAAGAGGTTCTCGCCGGCGGCGCTCCAGAGACTGAAGTGAATGTGGCAGCCGTTGCCGACCTGACCGGCGATGGTGATCGGCGAGAACGAGGCGCGGCAGCCGTGCGTGACGCTCACGCTTCTCACCGTATGTCGCAAGAGTACATTGGCGTCGGCCGCCTGAAGCGGGTCGCCGACGCCCAGCGAGATCTCCATCTGCCCGAGGGCGTATTCGGGATGGAACTGCTCGATCTCAAGGTCCTGGGCCATCAGGGCCGCCAGGAGGTCCTCGGCCAGCGGTCGCACGCGCGCCCACGCGGCCGAGCTGTAGCCCGGGCCCGAGTGAATCGGCGCCAGCGTCTCGTCCTCTTCGCGCGCAGTGAACCACTCGAACTCGTACGCCATCTTGACCGAGAAGCCGAGCTGCGCGGCGCGCTCGACCATGCGCTTCAGGAAGCTGCGCTGGCAGCCGGGCGAGACGTTGCCGTCCTGGAGGTACTGGTCGACCGGCGCCCACGCCCACTGCGGCGTGTGCGCGAGCTGTACGAGCACCCCCGTGTCCGGCACGAGGCGCAGGTCGCCGCTCGGGCCGCCGCTGGCTTCGGTGGCGGTGAAGGCGTCGTCGCTTAGGGCCGTGTTCCAGCAGGACGAGATGCCGATGCCCGAGCGCGCCGCGCTCACCAACCGGTCCAAGGGCACGGCCTTGACGCGGTTGATGCCGCCGCTGTCCACGAGTGAGGCGATGACGTACCGTACGCCCGCCTCCTGGAGGGTGCGCACGCTGCTCATCGCTTGTTGAATTGCGTCCTGCATCGTCGTCTCCCTCGTCGCTAGCCGTCCCACTCGATCTCGCCCCACGTCGTGCCGGCCCGGAGACGCTCGAGGGCCTCGATGCGCGGCTTCGCGTCCTGCCCGTAGTGCAGCGCCAAGCCGGCGATGACGGCCTCCACCATGGCCATCGCCGGCACCAGCGAGTCGAACGGCGACGGCGCCGCGAGCGTCGAGGCGAGCACGTGCCGGGCGACCGCAGCGATGGGCGAGAGCCAGGGGTCGGTGAAGAGGATGACTTGCGCGCCCTGCTCGTGGGCGCGGCGGGCGTACTCGATGGTCGCGTTCTGGTAGCGGCGGTAGTCGAAGACCACGAGCACGGTGTGGCGGTCGACGTCGACGAGCTCGTCCCAGCCGGCCGTCGGCCCGGCGGCGACGTGACGGCAGCCGGGTCGCATCATGTTCAGGTGCGCAAAGAGGTAGAAGGCGAGAATCTGGCTGAACCGGCCGCCGGCGCAGAAGACCTGGTAGCGAGGATTGGCGAGCAGCTCGACGACGGCGTGAAACTCGCTCGCCGGGACGTCGCCGAACGTCTTGTCCAGCTCCTCTTTGAAGATCGCCAGGCTGGTGGCGAGCGTCTCGTCCTCGGAGGCGACGCGCGGCTCATCGTACTGCAGGAGCGAGGAGGTGAGCTGCTCCTGGATCTCGTGGTGCAGCGCTTGCTGGAACTCCAAATAGCCGTCGAACCCGAGGCGACCGACGAAGCGCATCACGGTGGGGCCGCTGACCTCGGCACGCTCGGCGAGTTGGGCCAGCGGCTTGAGTCCGGCGATGGGATAAGCGGCGAGGAAGGTGCGCGCCACCTTGCGCTCCGAGGCGGAGAAACTGCCCATCGACTGCCGAACCAAGGCGCAGAGGCTCTTCTGCTCCACGGCATTCACATTCATGAGGGAATGCACGTTACAGAACGATCAAGAAGTGTGTCAATAGTAATGCGCGATACGTGGCCGTCTGACGCCTCGGTCCGGCGGCCGGGTATACTGTCGGGCTATCGTGAGGGGGATCTCTAAAGCGTCATGAGCCGGGTCGAAGCGAACGAGACGTCGTCACTCCGTCGGCTGCGGTTCACGCTGCCGTACGAACCATCGCGGCTGCTGCGCGCCCGCGAGCGCATCCGCAACTACCTGCACCGCCTCCGCCTCGAGGGGGGCTGCATCGACGAGGTCATCCTCGCGGTGATGGAGGCGGCGACCAACGCCATGCGACACAGCGCCGGAACCGCCGGCATCGAGATCTCGGTGGCGGTTCGCGACGGCGAGGTGGAGGCGCGCGTGCGCGACGACGGGCGCGGCTTCAACCCCCAGTCGTTCGACACGGAGCGTCCCCCGGACCTCTCGAGCGACAGCGGTCGCGGTCTCTTCCTCATGGAGCAACTCATGGACGCCGTCGAGTATCGCTTCGAGGCCGGCACCGAGGTGCTCATGCGCAAGCGCATCGAGCTCAACCTCGGCGGCCGGCCGATCGCGCCGCCGCATGCCGGCGAAGCCGGGGGCAGCGGCGTCAAGCAGCGCGTCGGCGAGACGCTCGTGGAGGCGATCGACCACATCGAGGGGTGCCTGTGCACGCTCGATTGGGACTGGCGCTTCCTCTACCTCAATCGCGCCGCCGCGTGCCGGTATCAGCCCGCCGCGGAGGCCATGGTAGGCCGCGGCTTGTTCGATGTGTTTCCGGAACTTCACGGCAGCGCCTGCGAGCAGACGCTGCGGGCCGCCATGGATCAGGGGGCGGTGGGCCGTTACGAGGGCTACTTCGAGCCGGCTCGTTCCTGGGTCGAGCTCCGCGCGGCCCCGGCGCCGTTCGGCATCGTGGTCTACTATCAGGAGCTCGGCGAGATCGGGCGGGCCGAGGATGCGGGCGCGCGGCGCGGCGACCGCTCGGCCGGGGATGTGCAGGCGCTGCCGGCGATCACGAGGCTGCTCGAGGCGGCGCTGGTCTGTCGCGACGAGGAGGAGCTCGGTCAGGCGTGCTTGGCCGCCGTCGGCGATCTCACGCAGAGCACTGTCGGGTTCATCGGCGAGCTCAGCGAGGAGGGCAAGCTCTTCACCGTGGCGGTCAGCGCCTCGCCGGACGATGCCGCGGCGGTCGACGGAGAGGGCCCGCTGCCGGACGCCGCCGCCGTCCTCGAGCGTTTCGTGATGAGCGACTTGCACGAGGCCGTGGTGTCCGGGGGTGAGGCGCTCGCGGTGGGCGCCGAAGAGAACGAGCGTATCGCCGGTGAGACGGCGGAGCCGTTCGTACTCTCCTATCTCGGTGTGCCCTTGCGGCGCGCCGGCAAGACGTATGGGCTCGTGGCCGTCGGCAATCGGGCCGGGGGCTACGGCGAGGCGCAGCGGTCGGCCCTCGAGACGGTCGCGCCCGTCATCACGCAAGTCGTCGACGGCCTCCGCGCCCGCGTCGCGCTCCACACCGCGCTCTCGCAGACCAAGGTCCTGGCCGGCGTCGCCGCCGCCGCGGCAGAAGCCGAGGAGCCCGAGCAAGTGTGCGAGGCGGTGCTCGTCGAGGCCGCCCTGCACCTCGGGCTCAAGGCCGGCAGCGTCAACCAGCTCGATGAGGACGAGGGCGTCCTGCGGCGTGTGGCGACGTTCGGCGCCGGGTTTGCCGACCCTCGCATGCGGGCGCCCATCCCGCACGACGGGTCGACCAACGTCAGCCGCATGCTCCAACTCGGTCTGCCGTATCTCTCGCACGAGAGCCCCAGGCAGTGCGTATCGAGTCTCGAGCGGTTCACCGACATGGGTCTCGCCAACGACAGGTGGATCAAGCTCCCCATCACGGCCGGGGAGAAGGTGATCGGCGCCCTCACCTTGGTCTTCCCCGGGGCGCGCTCGTTCCGAGCCGCCGACATCGGCTTCTTCCGCAGCGTGGCCGATCAGCTCGGCGTCGCCCTGCAGCGGGCGCAGCTCGCCGGTGAGCGCGAGCGTCAGCGCCGGCTGCTCGAGCGAACTGCGGCGCACAGTCTCGCGCTCGACCGCGTCAACGACCTTGTGCGCGGCGTCGACGAGTCGGCCGACGCGATCGGCGATGCCGCAGGTCTG
>ENA-ORXD01001468-ORXD01001468.1-sediment-metagenome-genome-assembly--contig:-NODE-1468-length-19499-cov-48.277005_pt1 | contig 19499 bp, 17 predicted proteins | sample MGYA00237862_ERZ511471 | MGnify/ENA metagenome assembly ERZ511471
ACATTTCCTTCGGCATATAGAACAATTTTTCTATTGCAATGAACGATGATTGAGTAATGAATCTCCCCCTGAAATTTGTCAATCAGAAGATCGAGGAGTACGCGATGCAGGTTACCTACGACCCGCGGGAAGGCAGGGGCCTGGTCATCTACAATCTCTCGCTGATCCCCCGCCAGGATCTCGGGGACGCGATTGCAGTCTACAAGGATGCATTCAAAGCGGGCGTTTGCGTAAGCGGGCTCATCCGTATCATCGAACAGGGGGAAGAGATCGGCGATTACCGCATACCGGAGGAGATGACCGGGATTGTCACCGTCTGCAGTTCGACACTCGACGGTATCCTGATGATCAGGGGAGTGCCGGTGAACCCTATCGGAGGCGGTGTCGTGGAGATTGAAAGCCGTATCCCCAAGCGGTTCACCCACCTGATACGCTATGAGTATACCACCATCGACCCACTCCAGGTGCTGATCTCGCAGGAGATCACCTCAGTCACCGATGTGATGAGGAAGGGCAGCGGCACGATTCTCGCCAATATCAGGGAGTGCCATATGGAAGCGGAACACCTTATCGGCCAGGTCATGGACGACCTCATCGGCTCTTCGTTCACCGGTATCCTGGACGTGGGGCTCCCGAATACCCCTGCGCTCGGTGTCGAGGTGAACCCGCAGTACATGGGCATCGTGGCCCTCGGTGGAACCAACCCGATGGCCGCGATCAGGGAAGCAGGGATCCCGGTCCGGATTCATGCGATCAAGGGCCTGCTTGAAATCGGGACCATGTCCGAGGTCCTGGACTACTGAGGTCTGAACCAGCTGGAAAAGAAATTCCAGTACATGGTGAAGAACCTGATGAAGCCGGTCGCTTCAGAATAAAGGGCGGTGAACCCCTCCTCTTTTGATCCCATGACCACCATGACCTGTTTTCCGTCTACGATGAACACCCCGCCGGCCATGCATTTTCCGGTGGTGATCCCGTGAGAGTCCGGGGGAGTCCTGACAGTGACATGGATCCGGTTGGGAACCGGAGCCGTGAACCGGTCGGTAATGATGTCAACGCAAACGGTGTCTGCCAGTGACAGCAGGGTATCGATCAGTTCCTGTTTCAGGTGGTCCCAGTAGAAGATGATCTGCACGCGCTCCTGTGCTCCCCGCAGGAGCTCGAGGAGCCTTGTGCGGATCTGGTCATCGCCGTGAATGCTCCAGATGAGCTCCTGATCACCGCGTGCCGGTCGTGTGGTCTGCGCATATACCCGGGAAAGCTCGGTCTTTGCTCTCGTCGCATCTGACTCGATTGATCGCATCAGCAGGTCGATGGCATCATCGGGTTTGACCGGATTGAAGCGTTTCGGTGTGGTATTTGAGATCGAGACCAGGTGTTTCTGGGAGAGCCGTTCAAGGACAGGATAGACTGATGCGCGGGGCACTCCCGACAGCTCGTGCAGTTCTGCTGCCGTTGCACTGGAAGCCTGCAGCAGGGCAACATATACAAGGGCTTCATACTTTGTCAGCCCGAGGGATTTCAGCGATTCTGCAATCGAACCTGCGGGCGATACGGGTTCCGCCATTGAATACATATATATAGGGTTGATTCTTAAATGTTGTTATTACAAAAACAACACGGGAAATGCTATGAAATTCACTCATTTGGGAATTCTGGTTATTTTTATCGGTTTATTGCTGGTCCCTGTGCAGGCGGGAACAAAATACATGTCCGGGGGGCCTGAGCTGACCGCCTCGATTGCCGGGAGCAATGAGGTCTCACCAGGAGAGGATGCAACCATCAGGGTGAATGTCGAGAACAAAGGTCTCATCGATATCAAGTTTGTTCAGTCAGGAATCGTCGAGCGGGACGATCTCCCCAATACGGCGAAACTGGTCCGGGTCAGCCTCGGAGCCGGAGACGCGCCGATCACGATTACGTCCGATCCGCAGATGATCGGGGATATCAAGGGCGGCACCCATATCCAGGTGCCGTTTTCGGCAAAGGTAAACGCTGATGCGAAGGCGGGATCCTACATCCTCCCCCTCACCCTTGAATATACCTATCTCCGGGAGGCAGAGCAGTACGGCCAGGACAGCATCATCTACACGTATAAGGAGGTCAGTGAGACCATCGGGCTCCCGGTGGTCATCAGGCCCGAAGCATTCCTGGAAATCGCGGATCTTACAGCAGAACACCTGAATGCCGGGAATGAAGGCTACCTCACGCTCCGAATACAGAACGTAGGGTATGTGGATGCCGGATCAGCCATCCTCAAGATCTCCCGGAACGGCAACAGCCCGGTCATACCTACTGACAGCAGCGTTTTTATCGGTGATTTCCCGGTCAATGGCACCGTGGAAACCCGGTTCAAGGTATCGGTATCCCGTGAAGCCGGAGAGCAGAGCTACCCGCTCGATGTCTTCCTCGTGTACGAAGATCATACCGGCGATACGGTCACTTCCGATGTAGTGACCATCGGGATCCCGGTGCAGGGGAAGATCGAATTTTCGGTCACCCGCAGCCCCGAACCCCTGCGAGTCGGCGAGAAGGCGGTGATCGAGGTCGAGTACCAGAATACCGGTGCAGCGACCGCATATAGCGCCCAGGCCCGCATCAGTGCGGTAGATCCCTTTACCAGCAGTGATGATACCGCCTTCCTCGGCGATCTTGAGCCGGGGGAGAAGGCTGTTGCCCGGTACGAGGTGAGCGTGGATGGCTCAGCTACCCCGAAGGAGTACGGGCTTGACTCAGAGATACGGTACCGCGATGCGCTTGATAACAGCCAGATATCTGACTCGATGAAGGTGCGGTTGCTGGTAGAACAGTCTTCAAGTCTCCTTCCGATAATCGCAGTCCTCGTCTTGCTCATTGCCGGAAGTGGCGCAGCTTATTATTTCCTGGGGAGAAAAAAGAAGAGCTGATGCAGTGCTGGAAAGGCCCTCTCCCTTCTCCTGACATCAGGACCATTGAAGATATGGCACCGGTTCTCGCAGATCCCTCCTGCAGGGAAACGGGCCCCCTCTATGTTATGTACCGCGATCTTGCCCTCGCACCGGAGGATCGTGAATGGCTGGCAACAAACCGTCTCCGCTATGATATCACGGTGATCACACCCCGCGACCTTTGCGGTGAGCTGGCCAAGACCAAGGGCCACCACCACCCGGTCTCTCCGTCTGGCGTCCCGTATCCGGAAATCTACGAAGTCTTCGAGGGACGCGCCCACTACCTCCTGCAGAAGAAGGACCTGTCCGATATAATCATGGTGCACGCCGGAAAAAGCGATCTCGTGGTGGTTCCCCCCGGATATGGTCACGTGACCATCAATACCGGGACATCGGACCTGGTTATGGCAAATCTGGTTTCCTCGTCGTTCACCAGCGAATATGGTGACTACGAGCGGCTGCGGGGTGGTGCCTACTACGAGCTGTCAGGAGGAAGGCTGATGAAGAACCCCGCATATCCTGACCTCCCTCTGCTCCGCAGCTTCAGCGCATCGCAAATCCGGAGCCGGCTGCCCCTTCCGCCCGGGGGATTGTACGAACTCGTGGGAAGCGATCACCTCACCTTCCTGAATTTTCCGGAAAGAGAGGGCGGGATGTTCAGTCCGTACCAAGGAGCGTAGGTGCCGGGAGGCGTTTGTGCTCGCTTGCCCTGACCAGGGAGAGGACCTTTTCCTCGACAGGAGAGGTGCTCTTCCACCCGTTCCGTTCGAGCGAGCGGAGTGCAGCGTCGATCTCAGGATAGGTCAGCCCGATCTCGCGCTCGTCCTGCTGCCCTGTCCAGAGTCCTGCGGAGGGCGGCTTCCTGATGATTGCTTCCGGTATACCAAGGTCACGGGCATAGTCCCAGATCTCCGTCTTATACAGGTGCAGGATGGGCTGAATATCAGCAGCATTGTCCCCGAATTTCGTGCAGTAACCGAGCAGGTATTCGGTTCTGTTCGAGGTTCCGCAGACCAGCCCTCCGTCCCTGTTTGCATAGTAGTAGAGGACCGCCATGCGGGTTCTCGCCATGAGGTTTCCGAGCAGGTAGGGCGAAGCGGCAAATCCAAGCAGTTCCCGGTAGGCGTCGAGAATTGGCTCTATGGAAATGACCTGATGATCCATCCCGAGCTGGCGGCAGAGCAGCCGGGCATCCTCAATGTCAACCTCCGGGGTCACCGTGGTGGGAAGCGTGAGTCCGAGCACCCGTTCCCCTTCGATGGCCCGGCAGCAGAAGGCGGCTGCCACCGCTGAATCGATCCCCCCTGATATTCCGATCACAATCCGTTCCTTTCCGCTGCTCCAGACCGCGTACCGGATCATCTGTTCGATCCGGCCCATGGCACAGCCCTGATTCCCGTCCATCATACACACTCTCACAGGATGTCGATTAATTTTTTGAGATCAGCAGCATATCCGATTGCGATCAGGGAATCACCCTCGATGAGAGGTTCATCGTTCCCCGGGCTGACCACAGAACGGGATGTCCCTTCGATTCCCACAATCCGCACGCCTGATTTCTTCTCGACCCATCCGACTGTTCGGGAGATGCTCGTCTTCACCTTCTTTCGCACCACTTTCTGGGCGTTCGGGAGATTCAGGATGACATACACAATATCCGAGAGAACCACTCCGCCGATAACCTGTCCGCCGATTGAAGGGAGGAGAGCGACATAATCGGCCCCCGCGCGGTAGAGTTTGGGAACTGATTCCGGTTCATTAGCTCTCGCCAGGATGCGCAAACCGGGGTTGAGGTCACGGGCAATCAGGGTGGTGAAGATATTGAGGTCATCATCATTGAGCGCAATGATGAAGAATTTCGCCTCTTCAATGTGGGCCTCGCGGAGGGTTGCCTCATCCTCGGTATTCCCCACCACCTGGGTGATATCATGCTTCTTCTGATCGATGGCAATGCACTCGATGCCCAGGTTTGTCAGCTCATGGTAGGCCGAGAGGCCCACGTCCCCGAATCCACCGATAATGGCGAGCTCTTTCTGGTCACCCCGGGGCATGAACTCGGTTGCGACCAGGTGTTCGATACGGTCGACCTGACCGATCAGGAATAGCATGGTACTCTCATCAAGGATCTCCTCTCCCGTTGGATACAACCGGAAATGCCCTCCCCGCGAGATCATCAGGGTGGAAAAGCCGTAGGTCCCGGGAAGGTCAAGGTCGCGGAGGTGCTTGCCTGCCGCCCGCGAGCCTCTGACGATCGGGATGTTGATGATCCGGAGTTTGGTTGCGGCATCGGGGGGAAGTTCCCCCGGAAACCGGTCCATCAGGGTTTCTTCAATGATGGTATCGATGTGCGTGGTGAGCGCAGCATGCCGGGCAAGGATCTGGCCCGTGACATGTTTTGCCGAGAGCACGTAATCTGCACCGGCATACCGGAGGTAGCGGTCGAGGGAGAGCTTGTCGACCACGGCGACGATCCTGCCTGACGCCGATGCACGTATCCCGAGGATGATTGCCGCCGATGTCCGTTCATCTTCACAGACAATGGTGGTATGGGCGTTCCTGACCCCGGCATCGTACCAGAGCGAAGGCTCGCTGTAGTTCCCCCAGATGACATATGCCCCGGCCCCGATCTCCTGTGCAGCCCTGCGGGCAGTCTCCGGTTCATCAACCACGATGAGGAGCGGAAGCCGCGCTACCGAGAGGCACTCGATGAGCGACTGTGTCAGTTCGCCGTAGCCTACGATGATCACGTGACCGGTGAGCGTGTGCGGCGGCTTCCGGGGAGGTGCCCACTGGAAGAGGGAGCTCAGATACGGCACGAGGAGCAGCGGGATAATCATGAAGATGAGAATGACCCCGGTGATCAGCATCACGATGGTGATGAGAATGGTAAACTCGTTTTCAAAGGGGAGGAGCTCCCCGTATCCGAGGGTGGTAACCGTCTCGAGCACAAAGAGGAGGGATGTCGGCCAGCTGATGGATTTTTTCTCGAGAATGGGATAGGCATAATGGAAGATGGCGGTATAGGCGACGATCTGGGCAGTGAAGAGGAGAAAATAGGTGACGATCTTCACCCGCTGGGAGGCGTGGAAGAACTGCCAGAACAGCCCCCTCCTAGCAGTGATCATGCAGCACCTCCGAGACCATCCGGCATGCCCTGCATTCGCCGATGAACGGCTCGCCGCAGGTGTCGCAGATGCCGGATGCGGACGTTTCTCCGGCCCCCATTCCTGACAACCTTTCACCAAGATTGACCAGCGAGTAGCGGGTTGCCGGGTGACGCCAGGCATAGTCGTTCAGGAGGTTCCTGACATCAGCCCGGAGTGCATTGTGGGAGTACGGGCACCGTCCGATTTCGAATCCTTCAACATGGAGAAGCGCGTAGAGCGCCACCTCCCGCTCAGGGATGTACATGAACGGTTTAATCCGCGGAACCAGGCCTTCTGCACCACCCGCTGCCCTGAGCAGGCGATCGGCATCGCCGCGCAGTACGTTCATCAGTACGCTCTGGGCTTCGTCATCGAGGTTGAATCCGAGAGCGAGCCGGGTGACACCCTGCTGTTTCGCAACCCTGTTCAGGAGCTGCCTCCTCAGCACCCCACAGAACGAGCAGGAGAGGCGGTCACCCTTCTTTCTGACGATCTCATCAACGGTGATCCCGAAACACTCTGCAAACGATGCAGAGATATGCTCAACCCCGAGGTCTTCTGCAATACGCCGGGCAGTTGCGCAATCCCGGTATCCTTCGATCCCTTCATCGATGGTGAATGCAACCAGGCTGACATCACGCCGTTTCCCCAGCAGCTTCACAAGGAAGTGGAGGAGGGCGCTGCTGTCCTTTCCTCCGCTCATCGCGACTCCGATCCGGTCGCCCGGGGTGATCCAGCGGTGCTGCCGGATCGCACGTTTGGCCTTGGAGTCAAAATCGGCCACAAAGTGTGTCCTGCAGAGATGGAGACCGGAGTAACGCTGGAAGATGATGGCGGGACGCCGGCACGTGCTGCAGGGGATATCTGGCAATCAGATCAACCTTTATTTCCCGTATAGATAAATTGTGTAGAATACATGGGAATTTCAGCCGACCACATCCGCGAGCTCCACCGGTATGAGGTCCGCATCCTGATGATCCTGGAGCGCCTGATGCGGCGGTATCGATGGGTCCCGCTCGATATTCTCAGGAGAACGATCGGCCTCTCTGAATCGGAGGTATCCTACCGGATCGGTCGCCTGATGGCGATGGGGCTGGTGCGGTTCGATGCCGTTCCCTACGAAGGGTACTCCCTGGTCTTCCAGGGCTATGATGCCCTGGCCCTCATCTCCCTCACCAGGAAGGGAACGGTCCGGGCCCTCGGGACCCTCATCGGGGAGGGGAAAGAGGCCGTGGTCTATGAAGCCCTCGGCCTCTCCGATCTCGCGCTGAAGTTTCACCACGTTGGACAGCGATCCTTCCAGTCGGCCCGGGTCACCAGGGACTACATGCCTGATCAAGGGCACTGTCCCTGGATCTTCGCCTCCCGCCTCTCGGCTGAACGCGAATATGAGGCGCTGCAGACACTCCACCCTTCAGTCAGCGTTCCGCTCCCGGTAGATATCAACCGCCACACCGTGGTGATGGAGTTTGTTCCTGGTGCCACCCTCAACCGGTGCACGCTCGAGTCCCCTCGCGATGTCCTCTCCGAGATTCTCGAAAATGTCCGGCTCGCATACGGGAAAGGGATCATCCATGCCGATCTCTCCGAGTTCAACGTGATGCATGACGGCTCCCGGATCTATCTCATCGACTGGCCACAGTGGGTCGGCACCGACCACCCCAATGCAGCAGAACTCCTGGTGCGGGACCTCGGGAACATCACCCGCTACTTTTACCGGAAGTTTGGCATAGATGTTCCGGTTGACGAGATCCTGGATGAGGTTACCGGATGAGAGTGTATGGCATTGATATCATCAAAGGCTCGGTGCGGTCCCGTTCACGCCGCCCGATGTATGCCCTGGTGAAGTTGGAGGACGGGGAGATCATCTCAGAGTCCGAAGTGACGGGGTTTCGCCTCTTCAGGATCCTCAATGAAGAACGCCCGGATATCCTTGCTGTTGACAGTCTCCAGGAGATCGCCGTCGATCAACATGATCTGTACGCCTTTCTGCAGGCACTGCCGCCCGCGGTGCGGCTGGTCCAGGTAACCGGCGGGGAGCGCAAGGAGACCCTCGGGAAGGTGGCCAGCCGCTTCAACATCAGCTTTGACCGGTTCAATCCCTATGACGAGGCGCGGACCATCGCCCGCGTGGCAACGCTCGGGGCGGGTGCAGAGGTGCTCGCCTTCGAGAATACCAGCGAGATCGTGGTGAGCCGGCACCGGTCCCCTGGAAAGGGAGGATGGAGCCAGAACCGGTATGTCAGGAAAATCCACGGGGCGGTGCAGCAGAAGGCACGTGAGATCGAGATGGCTCTCGTTACCGCGGGTCTGCGCTACCAGAAGAAGGAGACCCGGGCCTTTGGCGGGAACAGCAGGGTCTCGTTTGACGTCTATGCTCCCCGGGACCAGATCCCGGTCAGCACCTATCGGGGAGCCGATGTCCAGGTGCGCATCAGCGGCAGACGCCTTGAGCGGATCAAGTTCCGCCCACTCTCCGGGAAACCGCGGTTCCTGATCGTAGGAATCGACCCCGGGACGACGACGGCAATTGCAGCCCTCGACCTCGATGGCAACCTCTTATTCCTGACGAGTTCGCGCCAGATGTCCATGTCTGACGTGATCGAGGCCATCTACAAGGTGGGAAAACCCCTGATCATCGCCTCCGATGTCCATGAGATGCCATTTTCCGTGGAGAAGATCCGGCGGGCCTTCAACGGGATTGCCCACTCCCCACGGCAGGACATGAGCGTGGAAACAAAGCTCGAGATGACCTCCTCCTTCCCCTACCAGAATGACCATGAACGGGACGCCCTGGCCGCAGCCCTCGACGCCTTCCGGAGTCACCGGAACAAGTTCCAGAACCTCCTGCGGAGAGTACCGCCCGGGTTCGATCTCGATGAGGTGCGGGCAGGAATCGTCAGGGGACAGTCTCTCGAGCAGGTTCTTGCCGATCTGCGGGGCAGGGAGAAACCCCGTGAGGTCGAAGCCCCGAAGGTTGAGATAGATGTCAAACGGGACGAACGGATCAGGATCCTCGACGGGACGGTCAAACGGCTGAAAGAGGTGGTCCGGGAACTACAGGAGGATGCCCGGAAAAAGGATCATGAGGTCATCCGCCTGCAGTCCCGGATGAAAAGGATCCGCTCCCGCGAAGATCAGAAGATGAGGAAAGATGCGGAGATCGCCAAACGGGAGGCAATCATCTCCAGCCTGAAGAAAAGGCTCAGGAGAGAGGAGCGGACCACTCAGAAACTCCGGAAACGAATTGAGAAGATCAGGGTCCTTGAAGAGGTTCCGGTTGATGAGAAGATGATCCCGATCAGGATCGTCTCTACCCTTACCCGGGAAGGGGTAAAGACGCTGTCCGATGAACTCGGGATTCGTGAGGGAGACATCCTCTACGTGCCGAGGATCGATGTCTGGGGAAAGAGTGCCGCCCGGGACCTTGCCCAGACCGGGATTGATGCCCTGGTAGTCAGGACCGCGGAATCCACCCGGATCGATCCCCAGCTCGTGGCTATATTCCGGGAATCGGACGTCCCGCTGGTGAGTTCCGAATCGGCCGGAGTGGTCATGAGAGGGAACATGGCCTATGCCGACCGGGACCGGCTGGATGAAGCGATCCGGTCCTGGGAGGAAGAACAGAAGGAGTATGATCGGGAAAAGAAGGAGAAGCTCCTGGTGGACATCTTCAAGGAGTACCGCACCGAACGGGGCAAGGAGATGAAGAAAGGTGGATGAGCGGGAGCTGAAGAAGCTGGTGAGGGTGGTGCTCGGAACAGAGCATACCCTCGATGACTGTGCCGTTGTTGCCTGCGGAGGTGAACTGCTGGTCGCCACCACCGACATGCTGCACGAAGAGACCGATTTTCCCGCCGGAATGACAGACTGGCAGATCGGATGGATGAGCGCCGCCGTGACGCTGAGTGATATTGCTGCCATGGGTGCACGCCCGGCAATCGTTCTGCTGGCGGTCGGCCTCGACAGGAGCGGCCGGTTACGGCAGATCCTCGAAGGTGCCCGCGAATGCTGTGAGCGCTGCGGGGCGGTCCTTGCCGGCGGCGATCTCGATTCACACCGCGAGCTGACCATCGTGAGCTCGGGGATTGGCTTTGCAGACCGGGTGGTGCGGAGAGCCGGGGCAGAGCCAGGAGACCTCATCGGTATTACCGGCACCCTTGGCCGGGCACAGGCAGCACTTGAGGGACACCGGCAGTATGAACGATTCCTGTTTGAACCCGTCCCCAAGGTTCATGAGGGTCGATTACTGGCACAAGCAGGGGTCAGTTCCATGATGGATATCAGTGACGGGCTGGTTGCATCATTGTACGATATGCTCGATGCAAACGAATTCGGTTTTTCTATCGATTCCTCCCGGCTGCCGCTCATCGAAGGGGTCGATCACGCCGGGAGCCGGGGATATGCACTGTATGGCGGGGGAGACTTCGAGCTGCTGTTCACATGCCCGGCCTCTATGCTTTCCATCGCAGGGATTGATATCCATCTGATTGGATCGGTCATCGAGGACCATAGGGTGTTTGTGGATGGAAAAGTCGCTCCGGATCGTGGGTATAGGCATACATGGAATGGATGAGGAACCCATGAAGTTCAATCATCAAACCGCAAAGCTGAGAAGGTATTTATGCGTAGATGGGAGAGGTACACTAAGAATGGAGGAATTATGGCAATCAGAAAATATCTCATTGGACTATCACTCACGATTCTGATAGTTGCGACATTGATAGGTCCCGCAGCTGCCGCCACGGGTTACTCCGTGACGGTATCCTCCTATGGAAGCGGCCCCTCCTCAAGTCAGTTATCCCCGTCGAAATTGGCCGTGTTGAATGACTACAGCACCAGTAAAGGCAGCGTAAGCGCCTTTTCACTATTCGGTGGGGAAAAGAGTTCAGCCCTGTTATCTGGCGAAATTCCGTCTTTTGGTTCTGTTTCTGCATACTCCCAAATAAAAAGCATGCAGCAAACGAAAAATGGAAGTGTTGCAATGGACTTCAGCCAGAGTGTCTCGATGTCCGGTGATATCTATACATTTGAGTATATTTTCTCATTTTCCTAATTTTTTATGGTGGGTTCCTGTAAGATTATAACCATGAATATTTCTCATTTTCAGATCTCATGAGTATATTGCGCTCCTTTTCCCAAATTAGGCAAAAAAATATATATACTATAAAAAATTAAAACCTTGGTGAATAACAATCAAGGTGGCGAAATGAAGCGAAAAATTTGGTTATTAGTATTTATTGCTCTCGTACTGGCTTCATCGGTCAGTACTGCTCAGGCAGCACGGGCCATTCCGGCAAGTGATGAGACTTCAACCATGCTGATTGCGGTATCCGCCTACGCAGATGGAGGGCTGAGATCCCGAACCGATATGACCCTGTGCCAGGGCAACGAAGATTTACAGGACAATCCCCCGCTCAACCAGAGTGGTGAAGGGGTGAACTGCATTATCTATCAGGAACGGACCATAGCAACTTCCGGATCCATCTCCTATGAAAAAGACGTCGAGGTAGATACCGGAAATCAGATCGACCCGGCCAATAACCTGGAGACCTACCGGTATATTGACTTTTCAGCCAGCTCTGATGGATCAGTGGATGGAAATATGTTCTCTACTGAATCAACCACTGTAACGTCAATGTCGACGTCTGCGAATATTGATCCTGAAAGCCCGTCAGGTTGCTGTGGCTGGGGTGTGCAAAGCGAAACCATACTTCCGGCAACAAATGACCAGGTCACAGCCGGAAGCGAAGTGAACCTCTATGAAGGACAGGTGATTTCTGACAGTTCTGCCAGAACTACCGCTGCATCAGTCGAAGAGCCGGTCGAACTGACCTACTCGATTGAGGTCGGTCCAAGCGCCCAGACAGATGAAGACCACGCCCAGGGTTCGGCTACCGCATATGTTGATGCCGATATCATGGAAGGGAACGGTGAAGGAACCGCTCAGACCACCGACATGGGCTACGACCAGTCCATAACGGTTCGTGGCATGATCGATATGGTTATGGATGTCAGTTACTCATCCGGTGGATCCTGATCCCCATTTTTTTAAAATTTTAACCACATTTTCTGCCGTCTTTGCGCAGGGCAATCATTTGCAGAATTGAATGATGAATGCCGGAACAAGAAAAGCCTCTTCGTGGATGACACCGATTTTCAGATACTGATCACCGGAAAGTATCATCACCAAAGGTAGAGAATGTTACTTCGTGGGGAAAACAAGAGGAAATTTAGTCTCCCATATACGACGGCCATGTTGTACGGATTGCCAGAATTCTTCCCATTTCTGCATCCTGATTATTGGGATTGAGGGCGAGAGCCGTATTAAAAGCCTTGACCGCCTCGGTAATTTTTCCCACTTTGGTCAATGCATATCCCTTGTTTGACCATGCATCGCTACTGTCCGGGTCTATGGAAATCGCCATATCAAACATGCTGACAGCGTCCTGGAATCGTCCCATCCGATAGAGTGCCAAACCTTTGTAGGTGTAGGCTTCAACGTTCCGAGGCTCCAGGGCAAGTACACTATCATAGACAGTAACAGCCTCGAGGTAGTTGCCGTCATTCATGAGCATGTAGCCTTTACTGAGCCTGGCAGCAGCATTTTCGGGCTGGATCTGGAGTACCCGGTCATAGAGTTTTATTGCATCATCGTAGTTCTTTGTGCTCCCCAGGGCGTAGGCCTTATTCATGAGGGCCGGAACATTTTCGGGATCCTGATCAAGTTCCGCATCATAGTAATGGACCGCCTCGTAACTTCTCCCCAGTGACTGGAGTGCATCGACCTCATAGACCCATGCATCAGTCTCACCGGGATTCAGCTCAAGGGCCTTCCGGTATGCAGCTATCGCTCCTTCGTAATCACGGGTATATTGCAGTGCATATCCCAGATTGAACCAGACTACTGAAGAAGCCTCATTGAGTGACAGGGCCGACCGGTAAGCAGGCACTGCCTCGGAGAACTTACCGAGGGCTGCAAGAGAATTTGCTTTGGTGACCCAGGCAAGATAATTGGCTCTATCACCAGCAATGGCCCGATCGCTTGCCTCAATCGACGCTTCAAAGTTCCCGGTCTGGAAGAGGGCAGCCGCTTTATTGCTCCAGGTCGAGCTCTGGTCAGGATCGATCTCCAGCGATCTGGTGTATGCATCAATAGCTTCGGTGGATCTCCCGAGCAATGCCAGCAGATATCCCTTATTTGCCCACGCGATGGCATTATCCGGGCTGAGTTTCAGGGACTGGTTATATGCTTCCAGTGCTTCTTCACCCTTCCCGAGGTTGATGTAGGAGGTTCCTTTATTGTTCCAGGCAACGCTGTTTCCGGGATCAAGTGCCAACGCTTTCTCAGCAGCTGCCAGGCCTTCATCGTATCTCCCCATGCTGTTCAGAACATAAGCCTTTTGAGCCCAGAAATTGGTATTGTCGGGAGAAGCAGTGGTAAGTTGATCGTAGAGCGCCAAGGACTCTTCGTATCTTCCCAGGCCCGCCAGCAGGGATGCCTTCCCGTATAAGGATGGTATATCTCCGGGATGTACCTGCAACACCTTGGTATACGCCTGGAGTGCTGTGGCATAATCTCCGGTCCTGAGAGAGAGGCCTGCGAGAGATTCTGCGGCAGAAACGAGCTGGGGATCAACGGAAAGGGCATACTCATAGGAAGATTTTGCACCTGAGAAATCTCCCATTGCCTGTAACAAGTCACCACGATCTTTTGCGGTAATCGCCCGGTTTGGTTCCAGCCGGAGAGCCTGGTTATAGGATGCCAATGCGTCCTCGTAACGACCGGTTGCGGCAAGCACCCGTCCCTGGTATCCCCAGAGCATTGAGGAGTTCGGGTTTAGGGAGAGTCCCTGATCATAGGCCAACATGGCATTTTCAGGGTCGTCATTCATGAAAAAGATGCTTCCTTTGTATGCCCATACCGGCGCCTGTGTCGGGTCGATCTCCAACGAGCGGTTCAATGCGTCGAGAGCTTCATCATACCGCTCCGCTCTGAAGAGGAGAATCCCCTTCTTTGCCAGTATTGTTGCATTGGCAGGATCTCTGGCGATGAGACTATCATATACCTGTAATGCCCGTTCAACTTCTTCGGGATTTGAGATATTGACGTCTTCCGGCTCGGTTGGTGTTTTCGAAAAAAAGCCCGAGGAAATAAGATTGGAAATATTTATCTGCGTATGGTTTTTATCTTCATTGCTTATGCATCCGGATAGGCCTATGCTGACGAGCATAATACCAATGACCAGTACCGGTGTAATTCTCATGCTCACAATAGTTGATTACCATTCTATAAAGTCACTCTGACAGAGGAAGAGGGACCCCTCATGGCGAAATGTCGCCTTTTAGACCGCTTCAGGAGCGTATCGTTCTGTTTGTGCTCTCTCTTTTTTAGGTTCTTTTGATTATTATCTGCACCAGCCGAACCGCCACATAACATCAGAATGATAAGGATTACTCATATAAGATGAATGATTTTCATCATATCAAACTCCACCGTATAATTCGTCACTATCGAGAACTCAATAAGTATATCAGAACACAGTCAGTTTTATTCCCCTACGACCACTTTGAGCAGATATGGCGGGAATTCACCGAAAAATCCCGACCTGTTGAAGATACCATCAGGGGCAGGGAAGATATTGCAAACAAGGAAGTCACGGGAAAAGGGATAGGTTCCGACAATATACCCGGGTTCTTCAGAGATACTGGAGTGTTGAGACTGAAAAATCACATTTATAAAAAAGAAAGAATCCAGGGAAGACTCCCTGGACTTGTTCCCGATTCCGTTCTTACGCAAACTTCGAGGTGTAGCTCATGGACTTTGCGAAGGACGAGATGTCACCGGAGAATCCGGTCATGTCCTTGAAGGTCATGGTCTCGTAGAGGTCTTCGGCATTCGTCCGTCCGCCTTCCTTGATGCTGCCCTGGATGAAGGCAGAGACGGAACCCTTGGACGGGACCTCAGCGGCATAGGAACCAACACCGACGTTGTTGTAGACCATGACGCCGGCATCAGACGACTTCTCGATGAAACGCTCGCCCAGCTGGGTGTTCATGTTGGCAACCCTGAGGTTCACGGAGCTGCCGGTCTCAACGACGTTGCAGAACGCGGGAGCTCTATTCTCGGCCCCGAACGGACAGATCACCAGATCTTCAATGTCCCCGTACCTCTCACCGGCACCGTCGAGCATCATGTAGTCGGTGCTGACGATCGAGGATGCATCAAGACCGAGGTAGGTGATCTGCTTGACAGCCTGGATGTTGTACTGGCCGAGCAGCTTGTTGGCGGTGCTTACTTCGAGGTCCTTGTCATAGGAGACGTACCCGACTTCAGAGTTCTGGGTGTCTTCGGTATAGACGGTCGTGTAGTACCTGAATTCATCGAGGTTCGGGATGGCGGCTAAGCCACCGCCATTGTCGTTCAGGATGGTCAACACTACATTGGATGCAGCATTGAAGTTCCCTGCCCCAATGACGGTCGTGGAAGTGGTGAGTCCCTGAACTTCCCTGACCTGCGGCACTCCCGGGTCTGCCATTGCCATGCCGACCACGAGAAGGGCCAGGGCAATGACCATAATTCCGAGTTTCTTCATAAATATCCTCCTACATTTTATGCTGATACTCTCAGCATCATCTTCATTTTTTGCAAGGAAAAGTTATAAATCTTTCCGTTTTTTCGGAAAAAAAGCCGGTTTTTAACGACATTGGGGGACGAAAAAAACCTGTACTAGAAGTACATCACGTGAATGAGTCCAGGATGAAAAGATAAAAAAAAATTCCGGGAATTTTCCCCGGATTGTTCCCGATTCACTGCTTACGCAAACTTCGAGGTGTAGCTCATGGACTTTGCGAAGGTCGAGAGGTCACCGGAGAATGCGGACATGTCCTTGAAGGTCATGGTCTCGGCAAGATCATCTGCTGCGATGTTATTGTCACCACCGGGGCCGCCTTCCTTGATGCTGCCCTGGATGAAGGCAGAGACGGAGCCCTTGGACGGGACCTCAGCGGCGTAGGAACCGACACCGACGTTGTTGTAGATCATGACGCCGGCATCAGACGACTTCTCGATGAAGCGCTCGCCCAGCTGGGTGTTCATGTTGGCGACCCTGAGGTTCACGGAGCTGCCGGTCTCAACGACGTTGCAGAACGCGGGAGCATCGCTCTCAGATCCGAACGGACAGATCATCTTATCTGCAATGGTCCCGTAATCCGCACCGGCACCATCGAGCATCATGTAGTCGGTGCTGATGATCGAGGATGCATCAAGACCGAGGTAGGTGATCTGCTTGACAGCCTGAACATTGTACTGACCGAGCAGCTTGTTCCCGGTGCTGACATCAAGGTCCTTGTCATAGGAGACGTACCCGACTTCAGAGTTCTGGGTGTCTTCGCTATAGACAGTCGTGTAATACACGAAGTTATTGAGGTTCGGCACATCAGCTAAACTGTTCCCGTCAGACGTCATGGTAGTCAACGCTACATTAGATGCAGAATTGAAGTTCCCTGCTCCAATGACGGTCGTGGACACTGAAAGTCCCTGGACCTCATTGACCTGCGGGACTCCTGGGTCTGCCATTGCCATACCGGCCACGAAAAGGGCCAGGGCAATAACCAAGATTCCGAGTTTCTTCATAACTATTCTCCAACATGCATGCTGATACTCTCAGCACCACCCATTGATTGGGGGAAATATTCTTTTAAAAAATGATGATCATGGCGGTTCTTTCACGTAACGTTCCGGAACAATACCATAACCGGGAAGTTCAATATATCTGGACTATCCTCTTTGGCCCCCTCGGAGAGTCAATGAGACCGGGATTATCCCTGCAAATGATGTTAATAACCAGGATCGCATGGACGAGATAGATGGTAAAAGAAGGGAGCAGGATTCTCGAGACCTGAATTCAGGCATTGATACATCTCCTGAACACGGTTTTCAGAGAGAGACGAAGCCTTGAATGAAACCATTCCCGGAGATGCCCGTTTCCGTGTATCCCTTGGTCAGAATTCAGGCAATGTTCTTACAAAACGTGAAAAAGGAGAACGGAGTGATCCCCGTTCTCATCCTATTCCTTCATCCGCCAAAGGCAGAATCGTAGTGCATCTGCTTGTCGAAGAGGGTAATATCTCCGATTATTTCAGTGCGGTCCTTGAATGAGGATTCTTCGCCAAGAGCATCCGGGGTACCTTCCTTGATCGTCCCCTGGATGAAGGCCATGACGGATCCTTTCGAGGGTACTCCCGGAGTATACTCGGTCACCAGGATGTGGTAGTTCGTCTCCACCGGAGTGTCAGCGCTCTTCGTGATGAACCGGTTGTTTGCTGTAGTGGCAACATTGGCGACACTCATGACAAATGTGCTGCCGGTCTCCACAGTGTTGCAGAACGCCCCGATAGTATTGTCGCTGCCGAAAGGACAGATCATCCGGCCGGCGGCAGGCTGGGACGTGCCCGATCCACTTGTCATGAGGTATTCAGACGAGTAGATAGAGCCGGCATCGATTCCGAGATAGGTGATCTGCCGTGTGGATTCGATGTTGTATTGCCCTTGAAGCTGATTTGCTGTACTGGCATCAAAGCTCTTATCATAGGAGATGTAGCCGATCCCGGCAGTGTGGGTATCCTCGGTGTACACACTTTGATACAACACAGATTGAGCGCCCAGAGGCGGAACGTCACTCAGGGACGTTCCAGAGGCACTGCTGATAACGACCTCGCTCTCGTGATCAAAATTGCCAACTCCAATTACCGTAGTCTGAATGGAGAGTCCCTGAACTTCTGTTTGCTGAGAAACTCCAGGATCTGCCAGCGCAAATCCGCACAGGAATAAACTTATTCCGATGATAACTGATAGTGCTTTTTTCATCTGACCTCCTTCTGTCACTGCTGATACTCAAGCAGCATCTGGAGAATATCTGGGAGAGATTGAAATAAAATCTTTCCCGTTTTATTTGAGTGATCGGAAATTACAGAACATTCATCGCAGGAATAAGGCTATAAACGGGTATCTAAACGTTCCAGGAAAAGTTGAATTAGGGGACACTGATCACCGGTGCACATCGCCTCATACCTGCATTTTTGATGGAATCTACGAATCAGTTATCCATGAATGTATAGGTATGAAACTTCAAAGAAGATCTTCCCGTGATATAATGTTTACTATTGTCGAAAAAGATCCGAAAAAAAATTATCCCTGTTCCAATCAGGCAAGAACGGATTTATAGCTCATGAATTTGGAAAAAGTTATGATATCCCCGCTAAATGAAGCGAAATCATAGAACTCTGTTGTCTGGAAGAGTCCCGGTAACATATCATAGTTATTGGTGAATCCATCCAGCGTATCCAGCTTTCCGGCAAAGGTTGTGGAGGAAAGCGCAGGTTTCGTGCCGAAACTGGTCATATCATATCCTCCCTCCATAGTAGTACCCTTGATAAATGCAGACACTGAGCCTTTCGAGGGGATGCCATCGCTATAGGAACTTATCTGGACATTGTTAAAAATTTCCACACCCCCATCCGCACTTCCCGATATAAAGCGATTTCCAAGAGCGGTACTGAAAGATGCTACATTCAGATCCATGGTGCTGCTGGTCTCAAATTTATTTGATAAAGACGGGTAAACCGTATCACTGGACAGAGGAAATGCTGATACCGCAGGAACTGACACCATCACAAGGCATCCCAGACAGATCGCGAGTAATATTTTTTTAACAGCCATACCTGACCCTCCTTTTGGATACATCTGTTTATACAATCCTACATTAAAGTATTGGACAGGTCGGGTTATGCTATACTGGCATTACTACGTCATTTCCTGTCATTTTCCTGCGGACAGTTCGCTTCCGGGGCATCACTTCCTCGCAATGGTGAGGTAGCCGGAGTGACCCACCCGGGTCGAGGGCCGGGTTCCCCGTTTGGAGCGGGTCATCTCCCGCTCGATGCACTCCACTGCTTTGACCGATGAAAAGAGCGGTTCTGCCGTATCCATCACCCCGCAGAGGTGTTCGATGAACGGGGTGTAGCAGGCGAGGTAGCCACCCGGGCGGAGCAGGGAGTGGGCATGGCGGACATGATCAGGGCCGATGGTCATATCGTAGTGGACAACATCAAAGACGCCTTCTGCAGACAGCACATCCCCCGGGATGACCTCAACGTTCTCAAGGCCGGCCTCGCGGATGTTCTCAGCCGCAATCCGGGCAAAATCCTCCCGTGCTTCGTAGGTCACCACATTCCGGGCAATCCCCCCGAAGAAGATAGCGGCGATCCCGCTCCCTGTCCCGGCATCGAGCACCACGTCGTTCCGGTTCATCCCGGTAAAGGCGATTACCAGCCCGATATCCCGGGGGAGCATGGGAGCCCCGGTCCGCTTCGCATGCTCAAAAAAGTCCGGGGCCCGGGGGAGAAGGATTTGGAATGCATGCCC
>ENA-ORXD01001470-ORXD01001470.1-sediment-metagenome-genome-assembly--contig:-NODE-1470-length-19477-cov-3.820773_pt1 | contig 19477 bp, 20 predicted proteins | sample MGYA00237862_ERZ511471 | MGnify/ENA metagenome assembly ERZ511471
CACAGCGGAGTTTATCAGCTGAATTATGCCCACCGACATCCACACCAGGCCATAACCGGAGAGGATGTAGACATACCAGCGGCGCAGCGTTTTGGACGCCGGGGTGAGGTGGCCTTCACCTTCGGAAACCCGCCAGTGGTAGAACCAGACCACCCCGGCCACAACGGCGGTGGACAGGAAAGAGGCATCGAACCGGGTTGTCTGCATGCCGCCAAGCAGCCAGTTGATGAATTCAGCCACTGCCGGGAGCCAGGTAAGGGCGGCCACCAGCAGTATGAGGTTTAAGGAAAACTTGCGCACAACAGCGCTCGATTCAGCAGGGCTGGATCTGGCGCGGCGCCCGGCGGCACGCCAGAACAAAAACCAGAGCGGGGCGCCGATTATAGTCATCGCCAGGCCCATGCTGAGTTGTTCCTGGTTGAAAGCTCTGCCGCCGATGTCTGCCAGGTATGAACCTCTGACTATTATGTCAAATAACAGGGAGAGCAGCATTCCTACCCCGAAGGCAAGGATACCCAGTGAAATCAGGGTCAGCAGGTAGAGCCACACATGACGGGTGATGGAGGCGCCTTCTTCCCCGGAACCGGAACCCTTCCCGCGAACGGCCATGACAATGGCGACAATTATAGCGATGGGGATGACAAATAAAAACACAGATAAAAACATATTGTTCGGCCTCCCTCTAGTAATTCCAGTATATATAAGTGGGTGAGGTTATTAACCAGCCGTCACCGTCACGGATAAGCTGGAAGAGTATTTCCTGGCGGTTGACCGGATCTTCGAACGGACCGCTCGGGCGGAAGGTATCAATGATGACTTCCACGCTGGCGGTTGTGCCGGTTTGTTCTGTATCGCCCAGCGAGGCTTTCCAGGAAGAGCGGTCGGATCCAGGATAGCCGGCTGCCATGCGCAGCCAGTCCTCATAATTTTTAACCGGCTCGGAGGGGTCGAATTTAAGGTAGCCGTAGGCTTGCTGGAATTTCCCTTCCTGGATGGCAATAAGGTAGCGCTGGACGGTGCCTTCCGGGGTATTTTCCGGCAGTAGTTCGGGCTCAATACCACCGGTCAGCAGTACCAGCGCGATAGTCGCAACAACCAGGGCTCCAATAATGCTGCTGAATGCCAGCAGCCAGCGGCGGGATGAATCCATATGGCACCTCCGTATCGATGCAGCAATACTAAACCTTGTTGCAGCCGGCGTCAAGCGGTAAAAAATAAGAAAAGCTTTTTAAAAAATACTATTTTCCGTGTAATACAATATTAACGTATATTGGCTGAATACAGGGCTAAAAGTTATTATTCTTCAATTGCTTTGCCGCAGTGAGGGCAGTTTTTCTGCTTGACCAACCGGCGGTGGATCTGCTCGGTAAAAGCTGAACTTAAAATCCCGGTAGGCAGGGCGAACATGGCTATCCCCAGCAGAGCGATTATGCCACCGAGAATTCTGCCCACGGTGGTCACCGGGTACACATCACCATAGCCAACAGTGGTAAGGGTAGCTATACCCCACCACATGGCTTCCGGAATCGAAGAAAAAGCATCGGGCTGGGCCTGGTTTTCGACGAAATACATCATTGATGAGGATACTACCAGCAGAAGAAGCACGATAACTACCGACAGAACCAGTTCTTCTTTTTTGGATTTGATTGCCCTGCCGAACATGGTTATGGCATCCGAGTAGCGGCCGATTTTCAGGATTCGAACGAAACGGAACAGCCGGAGGGCTCGCATAAACCTGAGGTCCAGGCGCAACACCATCGGCAAATAAAAGGGAAGAATGGCAAGCAGGTCTATAAGTGCCATAGGGGTGAACGCAAATCTGATTCTCCCCCGTATTATACCGGAGTACTTATCGTCTGCATTGCAACTCCAGATACGTAAAACATATTCAGCCGTAAAGACTATCACCGAAAATGTTTCAAAGCCGGAAAAGAGAGTACTGTGCCGGATATAAAGAGGTTCAACGGTTTCCAGGATAACAGCGATTATGTTAAGAGATATGAGGACTATAATAAAAGCCGAAAAAAGCCTGGCACGCAGACCGTCGCCCTTGCCTTCCAGGATAACATACGTATGTTTTTTTATGCTGAAATACATTGTTGACAACACTTAAGCTGTTTTATATTGACCAGAATTATAGCCTTTGGTTTTGACAAAGTAAATATGGTTCAAGAAATATATTTCAAGAAATGTTGACTATGCCCTTATAGCGCGTTATCATTAATTCGCGTCAAGTTTATAGATGAAGCAAGCGTGTCATACACAATAATCTTTGCTCTCAGCATTGTATTGATGGCCGTGCTCACGGTCATTTTATATGTCATCGTAAAATCTGTTTTTAACCGGCTGGAATCCAGGCTTTCAGCTTTAAAACCCAGAAAATGCGCCGAAGAAAGCAACACGCGCAGCAGTTCCAGAAATACCCTTTTGGCGCTGTTCAATTTTCTACTGGTATTTTTTATAGGCTTCGAAGGATTGACCTCCTCCCTTTCGGATACGGTATTTAACCCGGATTTTCTAGCGGGTGAAATCCGCAAGCTCGACCTAACCGCCGCAGCAACCGATTTATTGAACCGGCAAAATTCCGATATGACCACCGGAAGTGTAGCCGGAGACCTCGCCGATGACCTTTATACCGCCGCCAGTATCGAATCAACCCTGGCAGAAATGGGCCCGGCAATAATCGAGCGGCTTACCGGAGCTGTGTATGAGGGATACGACTACCTTTTCGGTGATACCGAAGAACTCTCTTTGTTTATCATGCTCGAAGACCTGAAGCAATGCCTTAGACAAAATCTGGAGGAGGAAATAGAAAAATCCCCTCCTGCTCATCTGGGCCAGACGACCCCTGATTCCATACAGCGCTATGTAAGTGAGGTATATGAAAGCAAGTTCGGCAAGGTGCCCGAAGCGCTGAAACTTTCTTCAGCCGACTCAACGGCTGGTATTATGAGCCGCATTGACGAAGTTCGCCGCATGGCTGCTTATTTGCCGGTGCTTCCTTGGGTGTCGCTGGTTGTCATTCTGCTTATGGTAGCATTAATAATAATTGTGCATAACGATTTCAAAGGCGCCCTCTGGGAAATCGGAATTGTTTTCATTGCCGCAGGACTGGTTGATTACCTGTATACATTTATCGCTCAAAAGGTCGGCGCCAGCCTGGGCGTGTTGGCATTCATGCCCACGCTGAACCTATGGTTGATCCAGGTTGTATCAGATGTGCTGGTAACCATCAAACAACCGCTTTATTTGCTGGTGGGTGTCGGAGCAGGCTTGCTGGCCATTTCTTTCATGATGTATTACTTCAAGGCGGCCAGGAAAAATTACACCGGGGAAGTTTTACAGTAAATCCTGTCGAAAATATTTATCGGTCTCCGTTATTAACTCCGACAATCTGCAGGTTATATCGCAGGAAAGCCGGTATATGGATGGCGCGCAGGCAATTACGACCACATGTTCCATTGCGGCTGATGAATCCGGCGGCCTGGATAGGGTATAAAACATTAATTCTTAAAACTTATTGAATATTACGGCCAGAAAGTAATAATATGAATGGATAAAAATATATTGGATAAACTTAATAGTAACGAGTATAGACAGTAGTAACTTTAACGCATATAATACGGTCCGTTTCGCTGTGGCTTAAAATATATTTTAGGAGGCTTTAAATGCCAAAAACCCAGTCCGTCGAACACAAGCTGTCCCAGTTGCGCATCTGGAACATCGCGGTTGGCATAGTCCTGGCGGTACAGGCGGTTGCAATGGCAATTCTCACCAATAACTTCTCCCTGCCGGTCACCGCAACTTTCATGAGCGGGCCTCCCGGCACCGTGCCCGAACTGCACCACCTGTTCGATATCCCCACGGGTTGGGGGGTGTTTGCCTTCCTGGCGATTTCGGCTGCCGCCCTGTTCATCATTGCTTCGCCACCGGTATTCGGCTGGTACAAGCGCTACCTTTTGCAAAGCCGCAACTACGGCAGGTGGATAGAATACTTTTTCAGCTCTTCCATAATGATCGTGCTGATCAGCCAGATTACCGGCATCAGCGATATCGCCGCCCTGATGGTTATTTTCGGCATTAATGCCAGCATGATTCTTTTCGGCGCTCTGCAGGAAAAATACGAGAAACCCGGCAAACCCAACCTGTTAAGCTTCTGGTTCGGCAGTTTTGCCGGTATAATCCCGTGGCTTGCCATCGTAATCTACGTGTGGGCTCCCGGGATTACCGCCTCCCCTCCCGGGTTTGTATACGGCATCATTATTTCGCTGTTCATTTTCTTCAACTGCTTTGCAGTGAATATGCTCCTGCAGTATAAGCAGGTCGGCCCCTGGAAGGACTACCTCTTTGGCGAAAAGGTTTATATAATTTTGAGCCTAACCGCCAAAGCCCTGCTGGCATGGCAGGTTTTCGTTCCGGTATTGATGGAATAATCGATAGTTAGAACCGTTATTCAAGCGTGGTGGCCGCCGAGGCTGCCACGCTTTGTTCATCGGGGATAGTTTATAATAATAACGTGCAAGCGATTGTTGCTGTTTACCGCAAGTTGGAACAAAATACTAAAGATGCCGCTAAAAGAACTGCCGGCTGGTATAATCGCACGTTAGCGCCGGTGCCATTCGTGCAACTGGTTTTCGGCGTAGCCAAGGGGCTGGGGGACCACCTGGCTGCCGATATGGCGGCTTCCATTGCCTATTACGCCATTTTGTCCTTATTCCCGCTGCTGCTGGGCATTATTGCGATATTGGGCTTGATTTTGCCTCAGGAGACGGTGCAGGAGCAAATATTTGCCTTTTTTGCAACCTATCTGCCCGAATCCATCGGCTTCATCGAAAACAATATCCGTAAGATTATTACCGACCGCGGGGCACTTGGCGCGGTGAGTGTCGCCGGCTTGATATGGACCGGCAGTATGATATTCGGTTCTATCAACCGGGTCATCAACAAGGTCTGGGATATAAGCCAGTTCGATCCGGTGTGGTTCAGGAAGCCGAGGGATATCGGCATGGCGCTGGGTATGGGGCTCCTCTTCCTGATTTCTATACTCGGCAGCCTTTTTCTTTCCTCCCTGCCGGCAAGCCAGTTCCCTTTGCCGGACGGGCTGATGGTATTTTTTAACCAGGCAGCGGTATTTGTACTGGCCTTCGGGGCGTTTTTTACCCTTTTCAAATTAATGCCGGCTACCCGCACATATTGGCGCTATATGATACCGGGCGCCTTGCTGAGCACCGTACTATTTGTGCTGGTTCTGAACCTTTTTGTGTATTTCGTGAACAATTTTGCCAACTGGGAGCTGGTATACGGTACCATAGGTTCGGTTATCGCCTTCCTGATACTGGTATACCTTGCCGCATTTATCATGATACTCGGCGCCGAGGTCAGTGCCGAGTATTCGCGGATGCGCCAGGGAATCGTCAGAGATGCCAGGATTCATCTGCCATGGGTCCGCCGGGGGCGGCGCAAGACGGTTCAAAAAGAAACCGACGACTGCGCAAACTCGACTAATCTTCGCTAGTTGGGGCTACCACGGGTTGGCCGCAGCCGGTTCTATTTGTCGGGGTAAAAGACTGACGGCATTATGCTTGCATACCGAGCGGCATATGCCGCATCCGTAACATTTGCCCGTATCTATGACCACCTTATTAAGCGCGATGCTGTAGGCCATGGCTCCGAACTGGCATACACGCATGCATAGGCGGCAGCCGCTGCAAAGTTCGTTGTCAACCCGGGCGATGTACTCTGAATGAAACATTACCGGGAATCCGTGGCTGATAGTAGCCCGCATGGCCATGCAGTCAGCCCGGTCGCAGTTACAGATACCGCCGATAAACGGTGTCAGGAAAGTCCATACGGAATGACACAACCCCTGCCCTTCCAGTTCCCGGATGCTCGTAAGCGCCTCTTCCTTACTGAGGGCTTCCAGCCCCTTTGTTTCCGGGCCGTTCAGGTAATCGGCATCGATATCGCTCACTATTTGCAGCATTCTGGAATCCGTTGCCGGCACCAGGCTGATTCCGTAACAGTAACGCTGTTCGGTGCCTACCGTTGCCTGGCGGCAAATGCAGGGAAGGCGGATGATCGAATTGGCAAACGCAAATATTTCCTCGATGTCTTCGATGGGAAGCACTTGCCCGTAATGGGTTTTTTTCTGCCGGTTTACCATCACTGGTGTAACGGCAGCTTTAACAAACGCCGGGGCTTTTTTAAGAGTTTTCAATTTCGCCTCCGAACTGTTCAGGTGTTCGGGGTCGGCAAAGAAATCCTTGATAAAACGGCGCCTTTCAAGATCGCTTAGCAGGTCTTCAGCATACAACCGGGAGTTGAGGTACCAAATCTTACCTTCGCCGTGCTTATGGCAGAATTCACACATATCCTTTCCTGCTCTCTGCTATTACTCGGCTCATATTATAAGCGGGGCTTATTCCAGAGTAAACATCATAAGAGGTTTAATTTTCAGAAACTTTCGAAAAGTAAAATTATATACACGCCTGGCAGTCTCATAAAACATACGCTGTTCGTTTTTACGCTTAACCTTTTCAGGATTGGGAACTTCGAAAGAAGTTCACCGGGAAGCATAGATAATGGTTAAGAGCAATTTATACCATTATACAGCAATTCACAGACCATAATCCGTCTTATCCTATGATATACGGCCCTTGACAAAAAATTAGAAAAAGAATAACTTAAATCAAGAGGCTAATTCGGTACCTCTAAAATAATATAGGAGGTGACAGATGAAGCTAAATTTACTTTATGGGGTGAATCAGGCTGATGTTTGATGCCCTGCCGTGTTGCAGGGCGGGCGGAACTCAACCAGGCTCATAAATGGATTGAGAAGCCGTTCTTAATGGAGGCTCTATGTAGTGGTATCATTACAATCGAGCCGGGGTTGAGGAGGAATTTTGAACGGGAGGGTATAATCTTTAATGCCCTCCCGTTTTTATATCCGGTTTATGATTACTGCAGTACTATATCCCGTTCTTCAAACATTACCAGGGATGCGCTTATCAACACTACGCAGTAGATGGCAAGGGCGATGGAAGCATGCAGGACCGAGGGCAGGTCGCCGCTGGTGCCAAAAGGACCCTGCGTAAACAGCGATGCCGGCACCAGGGCATCGATATTGGGCCCTATAAGGAAGGCCGGTATTTCCGCCAGCCAGCCTCCGGACTGGTTGAAGATGGTAACCAGTATGGCTTCGATGAAGTAGAACCCCAACCCGCCGCCGATACCAGCAATAGCCGAGCGGCCAAGGAAGGCGAAGAAGGCGGTAAGAGCGATGTAGGGCAGGAGGCAAAACAGTGTCCAGCCGAACGTCTTTGCCATCTCCCCTGTATAGCCGGCGGTTATAAAATCCCAGGCGACGGGGCCCAGCATGTTGGCGATGATCAGAACCAGAACGAAGCCTGTAATGAGCGCCAGCACCAGGCCGATCAAAGCGTAGAATATGAGCGAAACCAGCTTGGAAACGACGAACTGGTACCGGATACCCCTGCGGGAAAGAATCTGGCGTATGGAACCCCAGCCGTATTCATTGCCGATGGAAGAAGCAACCAGTATTATAACAAGCAGTGTCAGGATGGTGCGGGCGGTGGAAAAAATAGTGTCGAAAGCGCCCGGGAATTGCAGGGACGCCCGGATTTGAGCAACAATATCGGGCGACATTCTTTCCGGAGGGCTGGATACCACGCCGTAGGTGGCAAAAAGGATAATGGCAAAATAAACAACCATCACCACCACCAGAATCCAGGTCATTCTTCTCTTGGCGAGCTTGTTCAGTTCCCCCGTAATCAACTTCATCATTTTACTGCCTCCCCGGTGAGTTCCAGGAACAGATCTTCCAGCGTGTTTTCCCTGGCTTTCATTTCAGTCAGGTAGATTTCTTCAGCGGCCAGCACGGCACTGACTTTGGATGCCAGTTCCGGCTTGACCTCCAGAAGAATCCTTTCATCTTCGCGGGTTACCGAACCTATCCAGTCCTGACCGGCGAGCACATCTACTGCTTTGTCCGGCAGGGTTACCCTGATTTGCAGGCAGTCCCCCCGGTTTAAAAGGTCCTTGACAGAACCCTGGGTAACTACCCTGCCCTTTTTTATGATGGCCACCCGGGAGCAAACCTGTTGAACTTCATGAAGCAGGTGAGAATTCAAAAATACGGTTTTACCCTGTTGGCCCAGGCTGGCGATCAACTGGCGAATCTCTTTCATGCCGGCCGGATCGAGTCCGTTGGTGGGCTCGTCCAGGATAACGAACTCAGGATCGCCAAGCAGAGCCGCAGCAATTCCCAGCCGCTGTTTCATCCCCAATGAATAGCTGGAGAACGGATCGTTGCCGCGGCTTTTCAGTTCTACCAGTTCCAGCACCTCCTCGATTCGCGCGCGGGTGATGCCTCCGGTATTGCCGGCGATATATTTCAGGTTATCCCTGCCGGAAAGGTAGGGGTAGAAGCCGGTGCTTTCCGTAAGAGCGCCGATGCGTTTAAGGATTTGAGGCAGGCGTTTTCTGATATCCATGCCGAAGACGCAGGCTGTTCCCGAGGTTGGCGCGATCAGGCCCAGCAGCATGCCCATGGTGGTGCTTTTGCCGGACCCGTTGGGGCCGAGGAACCCGAATACCTCACCCCGGTAAACTTCGATATTCAGCTCGTCTACGGCAGTTATTTTACCGAAGCGCTTGGTTAATTTCCGGGTTTGGACCACTAAATCCGGTTCTGTGGGCATGGTGTTCTCCTTTTTAAGCCGGTCGGCATTGACTGCCCCTGCGGCTCAACCGGTACCGGGCATAATCAAGTATTATACCGGCTGGGAGCGCCTTTTGGAATACCGGCCGGTTTTGCACCGGGAAATATTTAAGTTTGATTATTTTATCGAAAGGGATTCGGCTTCTATATAAATCCTGGTGCATTCCGGATAGGCCTGTCGAATGCCTTCTTCTATGGAATGAATAGCCTGGTGCAGCTGCCAATCGGTAATGCCGGCTTTAAAATATACGCTCAGGTTTACCAGCAGTTCGTAAGGGCCCATATACATGGTCAGAATTTCCGAAGCCTTTTCCACGGCAGGGACCGATTCAACCAGCCGGCGGATATCCTCCAGGGTTTTTTCGTCCACTCCTTCCCCGAGAAGCAGACTCTTGGTTTCGAAGGCCAGTATGAAAGCAACCCCCATCAGCAGCAATCCAATGGTAACGGATGCAGCGCCATCCAGATAGGGATTCTGGAACATATGGCCGAAAAACACCCCCAGGAAAGCAAATACCAGGCCGAGCATGGCGGCGCTGTCCTCCAGGACAACGGTGTAGGTTGAGGGGTCCTTGGCGGAATGAATGTATTCCCAGGCGCTTTTCGAACCTTTGGCTCTACGGAATTGCTTGAAGGCTACCGAAAAAGACCAGCCTTCCACCAGGACGGCCAGTCCCAGTACAATATAGTTAACGGCAGGGTCATACATAACCGCATCCGGGGCAACATGGCGCATATGGGATATGCCCTCGTAAAGGGAAAGGCCTCCGCCGATGCCGAATATAGAAATGGAAACCACCAGGGTCCAGAAATAGAGCGCCTTGCCGTAACCGAATGGATGCAGTTTGTCAGCAGGCTTGCGCGCCCGCTTCATTCCCAGCAGCAGAAGGCCGCCGTTGCCTGTATCCACCAGCGAATGGATACCTTCGGAAATCATGGCTGAAGAACCGGTTATGATTGCAGCGATGAATTTTATTACAGCGATGATAAGATTGCCGATGATTGCGGCGATTACCGCAATTTTGGAGCCGCCGTGCCCTGCCATTTGCTTTTCCTTATAAATTATCTAATGCCGGATAATGTTCGCCATAAAAATATAGCACTTTGGAAAAAAGTTTTCCCGGTATTATGTATTTTATTGGTAGGGGTGGGTAAATAAAACTAAAGTTAGTTAAACTGACGAACATTCCGGTGGAAGGGAAATACCCCATCGTAAAACGGTTCATCTGCGAATGGTAAATACGTACTGTTTGCTCATACCGGCGACAAAAACTCCTTGACGTATAAAAAGAGGGTTTGTTACCCTTTTTCGAACTGAAGCTAGCTCTCAGGGAAGACAACAGAAGACCCCGCAAAATTTTCAAAGAGAGGTTAACTATGCCTTTTGAGATAACTTCAGCCCCTGAACCGGATAGAAATTCGGATTTCTACAACTACCGCGATGAAGGCTGCGAGCTTTCTCCGTCCTGCCTCAGGTGCCCCCTGCCATGCTGCGCCTATGAACTCGAAGGTGGAGTAAACCGGATTATCAAATCCCGCCGCAATGCCAAAATAGTCGACCAGGCAAAAAAGGGCGCAAGCCAAGGTTCCATTGCCAAAAACATGAACATAAGCCGGCGAACCGTCCAGCGAATCATCCAGGCTCACCGCCGGGAAATTGAAAAGATGTTACAGGGAGGCAAGCATGACCAATGTTGACCCTGCACAGCTCAGTCAACTGGACAGGGGCAGGCTTAAACGATACCGGGAAATGCTGGCTTTCTATGCCGGTTCACAGTGGCCCGGAAGACCGCGCAGGAACGAAAAACGCCTGACTTTCAATTATGCCCGGGTGGTGGTAGACAAGCTAACTTCTTATCTCATGAGCGGGCTGAACATCCGGGTGTTGCCGGGTGAGGGCACAGACGCCCGAAAGCTTGCCCGGCAGGCCCAAAACCACCTGGCTGGAGTAAGCCGGCAAAACGGGCTGGATGTTCTTGATTACGAAACCGAAGTAGATACGGCTATCCTGGGGGATGGCTGTTACAAGGTAACCTGGGACGCTCGCCGTAACCGGGTAAAGGTGAGCGCCCCGGATGTGCAGGGGGTTTTTGCCTGGTGGCGAGGGGATGATACCTCCGAATTACGCCGGGTACTGGCCAGTTACCGGCTGGACGAGGACGAAGTCCGCGAACTTTACCCGGGCGTTGTTGTAAGCAACGAAGCCGGTGTGGTTGAAGCCTGGACGGAAGAAACCTTTGAGTTATGGATCGAGGGGCGCCGGGTATTCAGCCGGGCAAACCCTTACGGCTTCATTCCTTTCATCGTTTTTCCCAATCTGAGGGACGCCAAGAGTTTCTGGGGTGTTTCGGATATTGCCGGTCTCGTTGAGCCGCAAACCGAACTAAACCGCGCCCTCAGCCAGCTCAGCCATATTTTGGAGCTTTCCGGCAACCCAATTGCGGTGCTTGAAAACGTGGAAAGGGCAGAAGGGATTGCGGTTAATCCCGGAGCGGTCTGGACGCTGCCGGAGGATGCACGCGCCTACCTTCTGGATTTGCTCCAGGGCGGGGGAGTCCAGTTGCACATCGGCTACATCGAACTGCTTTACCGCGTGCTGCACGACACGGCCGAATCTCCACGGGCCGCCTTCGGGGGCACCTCCAGGAATTTGAGCGGCGTGGCGCTTGAGGTTGAACTGCAGCCGCTGCTGCACAAGGTCTGGCGAAAGCGGTTAATAAGGACGGCGGTTTACCGGCGGCGGGCTGAGATGATACTCGAACTGCTTACCCGGTACACCGGTATAGATTATTCCGGGCTGGAAGTGCAGGTGGACTGGCGGGCTGTGCTGCCGAAGGATTTTTCCCGAACCGTTGAGGACGAGGAGAGGTTGGTGCAGACGGGTGTTCATTCCCGCCGGCGGGCCGGTGAAAGCCTGGGAGTAGAGAGCCCGGAGGCAGAGTTCGAACGCTGGCTGGAAGAACGCAAAGTCATACTGGCGATGAACCGGGATTTAAACGGCAAGCAAGGCCATATATAACAGGCAGGCGTGCCTGTTGGGGCGGGTCCGGGAAGATGGACCGTGCATCAGACAATTAGATTGAGGAGGTAAAGAAATGACCAGGTATTACCAGGCACAGCCAAAACCCCACCGCACAGGGGTTACCCAGCCGGATACAGGCCCGCCGGTTGGCACCATGGGCGCAATCGATACGGCCGGATATGCCGAATGCCGCTTCGACATCGCATTAAGCGGCCAGGGTATTCAGAGCCTCAAGCTGGCGCTGCTTTTCTATAACTCCAGGTGCGGCGGGTGGTTCAAAGGCGCCGAATATGAGTTCAATTCGGCCGGGCAGTTCGCTGTAGCTGGCCGGACACGCGGAGCCACCGTATTTTTGAGTATAAAAGAATTCACCGGCACCGCTTTCGAGATGAGTGTCGATTATGCGTTGAGCTAGGAGGGAAAAATGTTGAAAATGGCAGGCGAAACCCCGGCAGGGGTTATCCAAAAGCATGAAAAAGAGTTAAGCGCCCATTTCCAGCCGGTGGTTGGACCGATCAAGACGGGAGAATATTTTACCGATCTGCCTGTCGGGGGTGTGGCCAACTACGCTCCCGATGCCGGAAAACTGTGTGCCGGAATATTCGTTGCAACCCTGGATTTGCGCCTGGACAGGCTGGCGCTCAACGTAGCCGGCGCTGCTTCGACAGGCAAGCAGGCCAGGCTTGGTATCTACCGGTGCGGCGCGGATTTGTATCCCGCCGAGCTGCTGCTTGATGCAGGCCTGACCAATATTGACTCGACCGGGTTGAAGTCGGTGAACATTGACCAGGTACTGGAAAAAGGATACTACTACCTGGCAGTTATACTGGAAGAAAGCTGTTCGTTGAAATACTTGAAACTCTGCCGCTCGCCTTTGGGTATGTATTCCTCTTTTGCTGCGGTGTTCTCCGGCTACAGCGTAGCAGCGGGCTGGGGACCGCTGCCGCCGGGGTTTCCCGAAGGTGGTACCCTGGCTAACGTATTCCGGACGGTCGGAGCCAGGCTTGCCGGGCTTGAGGCCGGGTAATGGCCGGCAGTCTCGAAGAGTACCGGGCCATGGTAAGGCAAATGCTCGGGGACAGCGACGAGGCCAATCCGGTCTATTCCGATGCTTCGCTGGACAACCATATAACCCACGCAGTGGAAATATATTCCCGGCACCTGCCCCGGCAGGCAAGTTTTGATGTGGCTACCACCCCCGGTTCATTCAACTTAAGCCTTGCCGGAATCGGACCTGACACCGGCGTGATGGCGGTGGAATATCCGCTGAACCTGAACCCTCCCCGCTATGTACCCTTCGAAATATGGGAGAACAACATTACTCTTCTTGAAGGGCAAGTACCGGATGGCGGCAGCGCACGCATTTATTATACTATGCCCCACCTGTTGGATGACCAGGGTTCCACTATTCCCGAAAACCATGTTCACCTGGTGGCAACCGGCGCCGGGGCACTGGTTGCGTTCAAGGAAGCGGTCAAAAGCGCCAACCGCGTCAACACCGGCGGCACCGGTACCGGAGATAAATACCTGGAGTGGGCCGGTCGTCGGCTGGACTGGTATATGGCAACCTTGAAGAAACTGGCGCGGTGCAAAACACTTAAAACCGGGCGGCTTTACCGGGATGGTTGAAAGGAGGAGCCATGAAACTCTACCGCATTCTGTGGAAAAGATTAGGCGGCAGGCCATGGACTTATATTATCCGCGATTTCTGGCACAGGTATGAAGGCATGTGCATCATCGCGCTGCTGGCAGCTGGTATAGTACTCGGCCAATGGTATTTCGAAAAGCTGCTGGGCTTGATGGGCGCTTTCGCCCTGGGATACCTGGCAGGCCATCTCTTCTGGGGAACGGAATACAAACCCGGCCAGAAAGGGGAGGACTGAACCGGTGCATCAGGTTACCCAATCCCTGGCCGGCGCGCCGCAACAACCCGGTTTCCGCCCTGTGATAACCTTGAAAACCGGCCGGCGCTGCCCGCAGTGGGAAGAAATTCATGACGGGAGTGAACCTGAGTACTACCATGCAATGGCGCTGACCTCAGGCGGCACACTGGTAAGAGCGCGTATCACACCGCCTGAAGAAGGACGCAAGTTGTACGTCCAGAGCGTAGCCGGCGCCGACGCCGCCAGCGATTTCAGCCAGTGGAATTATGTAAATCGCTACAATGTGGTGACGGTCGCCGTTACGGTTATGGCAGAAGAAGCTCACCTGTTTTATATCCTGGCGGACCGGCGTATCGAACATTTGTTAAGTTATGACGGGGGCCTGAACTGGATCGGGCCGGAACTTATAGATTATGCGCCTACCACCCATATTAATGGAATTGCGGCCGCATTCAGCAGCGGCGGAGACATCGCCCTGTTTTTTGCTGACCAGAACGCTTTATATTCTAAAAAGTGCATAAAAGGCGTCTGGCAGGCTTGTGCGGATTGGCCGCATGCCGTTGGCGTGTTGAGCGGAGTGGCCGTGGCCTATGATGAGGACTGGACGCTGATGGTTACCGGCCGGGATTTGAGCGGTGGCTACCGGCTTTGGCACCTGGTGTATGGCGACGGTTCCCGTTGCTTACCCGGGGAATGGTCCGGTTTAACCGAACTGGCCGGCGCCCCGGATGGTGAAAACTTCACCTTCGAACACGCTTCTCTAAGCTATGCAGGCGTGTATCGTTGCTTTTACAACGAAATATACTCCGGTACAGGATCATATTGCCGCAGCCGGGTGAGTGTTTCAGTAACTGACAGCCTGTGGGCGGAACCTGAATCTTTTGCCGGGAAAGGGCTTTACGGGTTTGCCCAGGCTGCCGGCAGTGGTTATCTGTGGGTGGGTTCGAGCTGCCGGTTGTACCGCGCCCGACTGGATGAGCCGTTGCTCGATTTGAGCCGTGACGTAACCGGACTGTTTCTGAAAACCGGCCTGCAATCAACCTGGCTGAGGTTGGAACTGGATAACAGCCGGTATGGTTATTCCGACGGAGCAACTGCCCTGGAACCCGGTGATTTGATTTATATCAGCCTGGGATATGTTACTCCGCTAGGGCCTGAAACCGCACCGGCGCTGAGGTTCGACCTTAAAAGCCGGCAAATTCACGCCGGAGGCGGCATCTGCCGGCTGATTGTAGAAGCGGGTGGCGGCTGGGAACGCCTTGCTTCGTGGCAGGCCCGGCATCAGTATCGCTGGAACCGGACACCGGGGGAAACCAGCGCAGTGAAAATCCTGGCATTTTTACTGGCAAGAGCCGGAATAGAGGTTGAATCCGGCAGTGCTTCAACAGCGGCAAATACACTGACACCGGATTTTACGTTGAACCCCGGCTCAAGAGGCGATCAATCGGTAATGAGACTGCTGGAAATGCTGCCGGACAGGCTGGTTTTCGAGGGATTGAACGGGAAGATCTACAATCCTGAAGACACCGGAGAGCCCTGTTATGCTTATTCCTGCTCTGGCGGTTCAGGCTACCCGGTATATGAATCAGGCTGGCAAGAAAATATAACCGTGTTTAACCATATACAGGTCGAAGGGGAGGACCTGGCAACAGGTGAACTTATACTCGGCACCGCTTTCGACCGCCATTCTATCGAGGCGAGCGGGGAGCGTATGCTGGCCGAAACCGGCTCGCCGGCCGGCAGTCCTGAAAAAGCCTCAGGCCGTGCCCGGGAACTGTTGACCGGTCAGTTGTTGCGAGCTTCCGGGGGTTACCTGAGAACTCCGGTTAATCCGGCCGGACAAGCAGGCGACGTGGTCGCCGTTGAATGCCCGGCGATAGCTATGACCGGGGACAGGTGCCGGATTGTCGCCATAGAGACGGAATATGAGTCTCGCCACGGCAGGTATGAACAGTTAATCGAACTGGAAACCGTTCCGGGTTAATTGTAAAGCTTCCCGACTGATTATCGCCGCCGGCCGGTGCGGACCTGCCCGGCAATCCACGGACCACAGGTGCTATCAAAAGAGAGAACGAGGGATATTTATGCTCAAACAGGCTACTTTGATTAATTTCGACCCGGCTAACTGCAAGGCTACTATCAAGCTCAGGACCAGCCACCAGCACTACCTGGAAGACGTGGCGGTTGCCTGCTCTATTCCACCGGCTGAAATGGTTGCCGGGCGCAAACTGACAGTCAGCTTTTTCGACGAATACATTCCCGATGAAGCGGTTATTATTGCCGTTTATTGACCGGTTTTATTTTATGACAAGGTCGGGAATTATCGAAACCTCATGGCAATCCTGGCAGATTTCAGCGTCCCAGAGCCAGGCCGCATGTTCCGGCGAATCGTGACTTCATTCGTTCCCCCCGGCTATTTTTTACGGCCGCATGATTGTCCAGTAACCAGTCATGGTTTTAAACTGCTGAGTTTAATATTACTGGTATGCCGGTATAGGGTCAAGAAGTTTAGAAAAACAGTTCGGTCCGGATTCTGGAAACACCGCCGGGCGACCGGGGAGGGGCGCATCGACTGCCTGCCGCCGCACTTCACTGCTCCTCCCCGGTTTCGGGAAAGCTTTTTAATGAACCGCTAAGCCGGATTTGCCAGCGAACCCATGAAGAGGATCGTACCGGTAAGATTGTCCTTTATCAAGTAAGTGCAGCCATGGTCGATGGTGACATCCACCGGCTGGGCAGGCATGGATGTGAGATCCATGATAACAGCCGTAGCGGCTGCAGCTTCGGTACCGGCTTCATCCAGTGAAACAAAAGCCTTGTGCACTACGTCCCCGATGAACAGGTCCTTACCGCCGGTCATGCCGGAAAAATCCGCCAAGTCGCTGAACGCCTGGGACATGCCCATGGCTTCCAGGGCGGCTTTAAGGCTGAACTCGGATTCATATTCAAATTTCGGCATCGTAAGGTTGACGTTGGCGGAATTTAGCCTGTCGAGAATTCCTTCCAGGTCGGCAGAATCCAGGCTGTTAACGAACCCGGACAGGTTGTTTTCTTTGGGCAGCAGAACTACCATAGAAAGTTCGCCACCGTCATATTTGAGTTCGACAGCCTGGTAGTTTTCACCCTCCGCGTAGCCGAACTGCCTGCTGTGATGCATCAGTTCAACGCTTACCGGCGAACCGTCAGCCAGATAAAAACTGCCCTGGGTGGTTTCGTCCTCATCAAAGGGGTATTGCCAGGCAGCATTGAAGTAGATGGCATTGGTAAGCACCAGACGAGTAGCCGAACTGATCAGTCCCTGCTTGATAAGGTCCCTGATGCGGCCTTCGGTCTGAGCGCTTACCCAGTCGTTTATGGTAATACGGGATTCCTCGGGGTAGTCAGCAAAGTCAAGCAGGCGTAAACCGGCGCCGTAATTGACTGCCAGCGTGTCCAAAAAACCGTCCAGGAACTTGAAATTTTTCTGGCCCCAAATGGCATTGGCGATATTGAGTTTGAAACCCTCTCCGTCCTTGCCTTCAGCCCCTTCACCGCGAGAGGTTAGTTCCATATCCAACTGGTTGAAAGCGGCGTGCAGCGCTTCCTGTGCAAGCTGGTAGCGCAAGGTTTGAGCCATTTCGTTTTCGGTTCCACCCCTGGCACCGGCCCAGGTCATGGCCAGTGCAGCCGAAATGGAATAGGGTGACAGGAACAGATTGCCTCCATCGTTGCCCATCTGTTGGTACAGTTCGAGGGCAAACTGGTTATTACCATCAACGAGCAGTTCCATCAAGCCGGCTTCGATATCGGGCGAGGTGTCGCGTGACTTGTCGGACATGGCTACTTCGGCAGAAACCGATTGTGTACAGCCGACAAGCGCAAAGATGGTAAAAAAAGCCAGTAATGTGCTTTTCACCTTGGTCATAGTAAAACCTCCCTGCGGGTTGTTGCATTACAGCCCTTATGCCAATTGTAACGCTTCCGACCGGATTTAGTTAGTACCGTTTGCGACAAAACTGACTTGCGGCTGTTTATATTTGTGGTTATTGTAAAAAAACACCACCGGCAGGAAGCGTGAGAGAGGGTGCTGGCAGGTGGACGAAAAGAAACAGGGAGGCATGCATGCCAGAAGACATTGAAAAACCGAAAACTGTCAAAGAACAAAAACAGGCGTCCGGTCCGGTTGAGCCGGCCCCGCAGGAACAAAACGGGGAACACGTCAGCCGGCTGGAAAAAACCGTGGCCGACAGGGAAAACCAAATCGATAAACTTAAAAACTCTGCCGGTGCTTACCAGCAAGACCTCAACCGCTTGAGCCGGAATTTGGAAAAAGCTGTTTCCAGCTATCGAAACATGGTGGTAAAAGCCCACCCCGATGTTCCGGAAGAATTGATTATCGGCAACAGCGTCGACGAAATTGATTCATCGCTGCAACAGGCCAAAAAGATTGTCGACCGGGTAAAACAAGCGCTTCAGCAGCGGCCGGAGGCGGATTCGGTTCCGGTAGGAGCCCCGGCCCGGAACCATGATCCGGCGGCAGGGCTGAGCGCCAGGGAAAAAATTCAGTACGCGGTCGGAGGTAACTACTAATGGCATTGACTTTATCAGAAGCCAGCAAGCTTTCCAACGATATACTGGTGCAGGGCGTAATCGAAACGGTCGTAAAAGAATCCCCGGTGCTCCAGCGGATGCCGTTTATTGAGATTACCGGTAACGGACTCACCTACAACCAGGAACTGAGCCTGCCTGGAATCGATTTTTACGATGTCGGCGAGGAGTGGGGTGAATCCACTCCTACTTTTGAGCAGTACACCGCCGCTCTGAAAATTATGGGCGGCGATGCCGACGTGGATTCGTTTTTGAAAGCTACCCGTTCCAACATCCAGGACCTGGAGGTAGCCGTAATCGAACTCAAGGCCAAGGCTTTGAAACACAAGTTCGAGGAAGCATTTGTATACGGGGACTCATCTATAGATACCAAACAGTTCGATGGCTTGAGAAAACTGCTGGATACCGCCACTCCGGGCGGACAGGTCATCAGCATGGGCGACACCGGGGCAACTCTTACCCTGGACAAGATGGACGAGTTGATCGATGCCATCAAGGGAGGCAAGCCGGACATGCTGGTTATGAGCCGGCGTTCGCGGCGTAAGATGAACGCCCTGGTAAGAAATTCCGGCGGAATGATCGAGACGGACCGTGATCTGTGGGGTAATTTCATCCAGCTGTGGAACGGGATTCCATTAGGTATCAACGACTGGATCAAAGATACCCATGAATTGACCGGGGGCACCGAAACCGGTACTGCCGGTGGCGACTGTTCTATAATCTATGCCCTGCAGTTCGGCGAAGACGGGCTGTGTGGCCTTACCAGCCCGGGATTTGTGCAGGTAGAATCCGTTGGAGCTTTGGAATCCAAGGATGCGACCCGGACCCGCGTGAAGTGGTACTGCGCCATGGCGCTTTTCTCCCGCCTTAAAGCTGCGGCGCTTATCGGCGTTCAGGACTAGAATTGGAAACGGGGATGTCCGGCGTACCGGATAAGGGTAAAAAATATACCGCATATGCTTACGTAAGGATAATACGGGTTATTATTCATCGGCTTCGCCGGGCAGCCCCCTACTTTTTGCTGCCTTTAGCGCAAACATTCCGGGCGTTGGCGGGCGGTCCTATCGCGGCGGTTGAGTGCATTGCTCTCGATTAAGTTTGATACAGGTTTCAGCCCGGCCACGAAATTGTTGACAGAAATACGCTTTTCTTGATACACTTCACCGTGCCCACTCTACGCGGCCCCGTGGTGTAGCGGTCTAACATGCCACCCTGTCACGGTGGAGATCGCGGGTTCAAATCCCG
>ENA-ORXD01001471-ORXD01001471.1-sediment-metagenome-genome-assembly--contig:-NODE-1471-length-19444-cov-4.135437_pt1 | contig 19444 bp, 18 predicted proteins | sample MGYA00237862_ERZ511471 | MGnify/ENA metagenome assembly ERZ511471
CGTTGATGATCAGGCTCAGTTTGCTCGGCGGCAGACTGCTGATATCGGCGGGAAGACCGGCGATAACCAGCGAGGTGATGATATGGGATTCCGCCGCATTCCAGATGGTGAAAACTATAAGGGCCGGCAGGGAGCACCAGAGTGCGGTCCACATGCCGTAATGGCTGGGCAGAGAATGCAGTCCTTTGACCCCGCCGCAGCTTCTGGCAACGGTAAAGGCCTTGGAACGTCCTAAAAAGTAAGAACCGAAGGCCAAAACGGCAATGGTGGTGAGAATGTAGGAGGTTCGCATTTTCTCGATCAGTTATCGGAGACGGACAATCTCGCCTTCGACAAGGTAGATGACCTCTTCGGCAATGTTTGTCGCCCGGTCGGCAATACGCTCCAGATGGCGGGCCAGGAGATAGTTGTTGATCATGCAGCCCGGATGTTCCGGGTAAAGTGTTAACATCTTCAGGACCGCTTCGTATGCCTGGTTGCGCAGGGCATTGACTTTATCCTCAATGAGGAAAATCTGTCTGGCCATGGCGGCATCACGGTGGACAAGGGCGTCAAGGCTCATTTTCAGCATGGTGATGACATTTTCCGACATCTCACTGTAATCAAAGGTGCCTTTCATGACAGCGGTGGTCTCCGAGATCACATCAACCCGTTTGGCGATATTGACCGCCATATCGCCTATCCGCTCGATCTCATTGTTGACCTTGATGACGGTGATGATAAATCGCAGATCGCTTGCCACGGGCTGGTGCAGGGCCAGGATTTTCAGGCAGTCTTCCTCGATCTCCACTTCCATGTCGTCAATCTGGTAATCCGAGCGTATGATGGATTTAATCAGCTCTTCGTCATGGGTTTCGATCACGGTGACAGCCTTGCGGACGCGATCCTCGACCATGGCCACCATGGTCAGCAGCTTCTGGTTCAGTTTTTCAAGCTCGGAGTGAAAGGTATGATGAACCGGCATACGGACTTGCCTCTTTTTTTTATGGTTGGAAGACGACACTTAAATGTTATGATTCAACATATCATTTTGAGACTAAATTACGGGAGAAATATTTTTGTCAGGTTAGAAAATTGTTAAGATTGTGTTAGTGCTGCGAAATAGGCTTGCGCGGCAGGATTATTCGCATAAACTTAAGAAAAATAAGGACGGCATTATGTTCGTTTTTGGTAAATTGTCATTTCTGATTCAAGCGGGTTCATCTCAGTAGCAGAGGAGGCAAATGGGCAGAGCCAATATACTCATTGTTGAAGACGATGAAGACATCCAGCAGCTGGTGAGCTATAATCTCATCAAAAACGGTTTTCATGTCACCTGTGCTGATACCGGCGAAGAGGGACTGCAGAAGCTGCAGGCCGGGGGCATTGACTGTATAGTGCTTGATCTGATGCTGCCGGGGGTGAGCGGCCTCGAGGTGTGCCGGGCGATCAGGAAAAACGGGAGCTGCGAGGGCATCCCGATTTTGATGCTCACCGCCAAGGGTGAGGAGGACGATGTGGTGGCCGGCCTTGAGTGCGGGGCTGACGACTATGTGACCAAGCCCTTCAGCCCCAAAGTGCTGCTCGCCAGAGTCAAGGCCCTTCTCCGGCGCCGGGCCGAGCAGCTTGTTGATTCGGCGCCGGCTGAAAAGGTGGAAAAGATCATCATCAATGGTCTGGAGATTCATCCGGGCCGCCACGAGGTGAAGCTGAACGGCAATCTGCTGCAGCTGACCATGACCGAATATGGGGTGTTGCTGCTGCTGGCAGGCAAGCCCGGCTGGGTGTATACCCGGCAGCAGATTATTGATGCAGTGCGGGGCTATGACTTTCTCGTGACACCAAGGGCCATTGACGTGCAGATTTTCGGTCTCAGAAAGAAAATGGGAGAGGCAGGCGCAAGCATTGAAACCGTGCGTGGAGTCGGCTATCGCTTTAAAGCGTGAGAGAACGTACATGAATAATAGAAAATTAATCTGGCAAATCTTCCCGCCCAATCTGTTGATTACCCTCATGGCCATGCTGACTGTCAGCTGGTACGGATCAACCGCCGTGCAGAAATTCTATATTGAACAGCTGGAATCCGCTCTGCAGGCCCGTGCTTATCTCATCCGCGACCGGGTCAGTCAGTTGATGGCTGATGACAATATTAATGAACTCAGGGAGTTCTGCCGCAAATCAGGGCGTGAAGCGCTGACACGCATCACGGTCATTGACCTCGCCGGCAGGGTCGTGGCGGATTCGGATGAGAATGCGGATATCATGGAACTGCATGACAACAGGCCGGAAATAGTTGATGCTTACAAAGGGCAAACCGGCTCATCCATCCGTTTGAGCAGAACCTTGCAGGAGAATATGCTCTATGTGGCCGTGCCGCTGCAGGGGCAGGGGGGCGAGGCGGAAAGTCAAGGGGCACTGGCCGGCGCTGTTTCCGGGGTGTTGCGCGTGGCCGTGCCGGTTACGGCCATTGAACGGACCCTGGGGGACGTCCAGATGAAAATAGCCCTGGGCGCAATTGCCGTTATTTTTGTCGCTGCCCTGGTCACCCTGCTCGTTTCCCGGCGCATCAGCAGACCGCTCGAGGAAATGAAACAGTGCGCCTTGCGTTATTCCCGGGGGGACTTCAGCCAGCGCATGTCACTGCACAAGGGGGAATCCGTTTCCCTTGAGGTCGCCACCCTGGCCGCCTCCATGGACCGGATGGCTGAACAGCTGAATGAGCGGATCGGGACCATTGTCAGGCAGAGAAATGAACTGAAGGCCGTTTTTGCCAGCATGTCCGAGGCCGTGCTGGCGGTTAATACGGATGACCGGGTGATCAACCTGAACAAGGCGGCGGCCGACATTTTTGCCATTGATGAAAAAGAGGCGCCGGGCAAGCTGCTGCAGGAGGTTGTGCGCAATATTGATCTGCAGCGGCAGGTCAGGCAGATACTCGAGAATCTTGAGCCGCTGCAGGATGAAATTATTCTGCAGTATGGCACGGGTGAACGGTTTCTGCAGACCAACGGGGTGCCGCTGCATGACGGCAGCGGTAACAATATCGGCGTGCTGGTTGTCATGAACGATGTCACCCGGCTGCGCCGCCTGGAAAATGTCCGCCGTGATTTTGTCGCCAATGTCTCCCATGAGCTGAAAACTCCGATCACCTCCATCAAGGGCTATGTGGAGACCCTGCTTGACGGCGCCATTGACAACAAGGAAGATGCGACACGTTTCCTGAAAATCATCGTCAAGCAGACCAACCAGCTTTATGCCATTATTGATGATCTGCTCTGTCTCTCCAGAATAGAAAAACTGTCGGAAAACGAGGAGGTTGACCTCAGCCTCGGCAATCTCCGCCAGGTTCTTGAGGAGGCCGTGCAGACCTGCCAGATGAAGGCATCAGAAAAAAATGTCAGAATTTCGCTTAATTGCCCGGCAAAGCTGCAGGCCAACGTCAATGCCACCCTGCTTGAGCAGGCGGTGGTCAATCTGGTGGTGAATGCCATCAAATACAGCGAGGCCGGCAGCGAGGTCATCATCGCCGCAGAGGAGAAAACGCAGGATGACGGAACAAACCGGGTTGTCATCAGCGTGGAGGACTTCGGCATCGGCATCGCCAAAAAACATCTGCCCCGGCTCTTCGAGCGTTTCTATCGCAGCGACAAGGCCCGCAGCCGCAAGCTGGGCGGGACAGGGCTCGGTCTCTCCATTGTCAAGCATATCGTCCAGATTCATGGCGGAGATGTGGCGGTAAAAAGCCAGGAAGGGCAGGGATCGACCTTTTTTATCAGTTTGCCTGCGGCGGGGGGAAGGGAGGAGTTAGGAGTTAGGAGTGAGGAGTTAGGAGTGAAAAGTGAAAAGTGAAAAGTAAGAAGTAAGAAGTGAGAAGTAACAAGGCGGTGTAAGACAGAGCGGGGTTGGGGGTGAGTTTCCTCGTCATGTCTCATCGGCAAGTCCCTGGCTGGCAAAACGTCTCCTTTTGCTGCCGTAGGAGAGGGCCATGCCCGCGATAACGGTGTTTGGCAATGCCAAAGGTCGCGGGCATGGCCCGCTCCTACGCCCCCCCGAATTTCATGCCTGGTTGTTTTCTGCCCATTGTCCTTTCCTCTCCCTGCAGCAGTTTTCCCTTGCAAAATAGCCAAATGCGAGTTTGGATATTTTTGATCAATTGTTTGATTCCACATGAAAAAAATAGATAGACGGGCATAGAGGTTATTCCTTTCCCGCTCCTGCGAAAATGTTTTATCTTGCAGGTAGAAGTTTGCTATTTGAACAAGAGAAAATTTCTGAATTTACCCTGAATATCATATTGTCAGGGCAAATTGACTTGATAATCAATGGTTGGGGCGAAGGAATTAAATGCTAAAACTTCTACTAAATCATAAAATTCAATACGTCTTTGGCATTGCAGGGGTGGTTTTTATCCTTTTAAGCATGTTCAACGTTCAAGATATCACAAAGCTACAGTTAACATTCGTCACCCCTATCAAGCTTGTGCCACTTGTTACGGGGGTAGTATTTATAATTCTTTCATTCATAGGTAATTTTTCTCATCAATTAACAGTCCCATTGTCCTGGACGGCTCTTTCGAAAGTAAAAAATACCAAAGAAGGTTACGAAACAACATTCGACCACGCCAAAATTGAAGTTTGTTTCGGTCAGATTCAGGATTATTCTCAATTTTCAACCCAGGATTTGGTTGTTCTTCCAGCAAATGATCTTTTTGACGATAAGTGTATCCATGATACTCGAAGTGCATTAGGAGCATTCATGAATCATTTTTTCCCAAACCAGATTTATGAAATTTGTACTCTTGTCAAAGAAAAGCTCCCCAAAAATATTCAACAAGTTCAGGGTGTTCAGTTTGGACAAAAGCAAAAATTTGAGATTGGGACAACAGCTTATCTTAATAGTCCTCTTAACAAGGACATGAGGGTGGCTTTTCTTGCAACTACAACAGTAAAAGAAAATGAAGGCATTCAATGCGAGGCGTCAGATATTTTCAAGGCTATTAAGGGGCTACATCTCCTTATGAATATTGAACGGCTTGATACGGTCATTATTCCTGTAATTGGGAGTGGCCATGGTGGCTTAAAACCAGCTCTGTCGTTTTTTTGCATGTTAGTAGCGTTTGCAGAATGTCTTTCGAGATCTTCCGGCCACCATATTAAACATGTCCGCATTGTCATTTACCAAAAAGATAAGAATTCAAAGCCCGCAATTCCTTTTTGGCAGGTGAGGCGGTTGCTCGCCTTTGTTCAGAGATACAGTTAAATGGTAGACCCATTTCACCTTCAAAGATTTGTCGAAGCTCAAAACCCAATCTATAGCAATGTGGTTAATGAGTTGAAAAGAGGCGGGAAAAGAACCCACTGGATGTGGTTCGTTTTTCCTCAGGTTAGCGGCCTTGGACGTACTCCAACCGCAGAGAAATATTCTATCAAATCACTTGAGGAAGCAAGTGCATATATCGTGCATCCTGTCTTAGGTGTTCGGCTAGAAGAATGCACAAAATTAGTGATCGAAATTAATGGCAAGACAGCAAATCAAATCTTTGGGTTTCCAGATGACCTGAAATTTCGGTCATCGATGACCCTCTTTAAACAGGTTGCTTTGGATAATGAGATTTTCCTTGATGCAATCGCCAAATTTTATAGCGGGAAAGAAGATAAATTAACCAGAGAAATTCTGGAAAGCTGGCAAAATAGATCGGCTTAAGAACATGAGGATAAATACGTGCCCCAACCAGACGCTTGAGTGGATGCGGTTAACGTCGGCGGCGCTGATGCAGCAAAGATTGCGGCCGCACCACGCAGCTTAACGTTGGACTACAGGATATACACTGGCGGGATCGAAGTCGGGCCATGCTAACTGGCCTCAAAAAAGGAAAACAATGGGTAGGAAGCAAATCATTGAAATACTGCGCAAATACAAGCATGAGTTTGCGGAGCAATACGGCATCCTTGCTATAGGCGTTTTCGGCTCTGCGGCCCGCGAAGAGGGCCGGGAAGACAGTGATGTGGATGTGGTGGTGCGTATTTTAAAGCCTGACCTTTTTATGCTTGTGGGTATTAAAACTGAGCTGGAGGAAAGGCTGCAACGTCCGGTTGATATTGTCACCTACAGGGAAAACATGAATCAATTTCTCAAAAACCGGATCGATGGGGAGGCGGTGTATGCGTGACCAGGAACTCGTTCTGGAAGTTTTGCACCAGATAGAAGAGGCAGCCGCCAAAATTATTGCCCGTTTTCAGGTTATCGGCCAGGTGTCCGACTTTACGGATAATCCTGTCGGGGTTGAGAAAATGGATGCCATCTGCATGATGCTGATTGTTATCGGCGAATCGTTGAAGAATCTGGATAAAATCACCGAAGGAAAGCTCTTGCCTCAATACCCGGAAATAGACTGGAAAAAGGCTAAGCCGTTGTTCAACAATAACTGTAACAACGGAATGCGGTAAACGGCATGAGGGGCCGTAACGAAGTAGTCAGCAAAGCAATGGTTATTTCTTAACGGCCCCTAAAGGGATGAGGGACATTCTCACCCATCATTATGCCGACATCAATGCGGAAGCAGTATTTTATACCTGCAAGGGGAAAATTCCCCAGCTTCGGGTTACGATCCGCAGGATGATCGAAGATCTGCAATAAGAGGTTCGCGGCTGCCGAAGCGCCGTCCGGGCCAGGAGAGATGCTCTGTTATGGCAGATGGATTCACCGAGAAACAAGGTCAGTATCTAGCCTTTATTGAGAGCTACATGGTAATGTACGGGAAAGCTCCAGCAGAGGCGGACATCCAACGTTTCTTTGGGGTGACGCCGCCGGTGATACATCAGATGATCCTGAAGCTGGAAGAAAAGGGGTTCATCAGCCGAATTCCTGGACAACCCCGCTCGATCAAACTTCTGATCGATGCCGATCAGATCCCTCGGCTGAAGCGTCCTTAATCAATAATCGCAGGAGAGTAGATGCGCGCGCATTATTTTCAGCACGTTCCGTTTGAAGGACTTGGCAGCATTGCCCCGTGACTTGCAGAGGCGGGCACCCTGTTTCGTTAATTACCGGAATTACCGGTAGGGGCAGGCTTTATGCCTGCCCGGAGAAGTTAAAGGAAAAGCCATGAACAGTTGTCTGATGTTGATCGATTTGCAGAATGATTATTTTCCCGGCGGCAACATGGAGCTTGTCGGTATCGAAGCGGCAGCAGCCAATGCCCGGTTGCTCCTGGGCCAACATCGCGAGGCAGGAGCTACGGTTATCCATATTCAACACCTGGCCGTTCGTCCAGGGGCCACCTTTTTTTTGCCGGAAACCCGCGGGGTAGAGATCAATGAACAGGTAGCTCCCCTGGCAAATGAAACCGTGGTCGTGAAAAATTTTCCCAACAGTTTTCGCGATACCTCGCTGCTGGATATTCTTCATCAGACAAACTTCGATGATCTTGTTATCTGCGGGGCCATGAGCCATATGTGCATTGATGCCACCGTGCGGGCGGCATTTGATTTCGGTTTCAACTGCCTGGTTGCCGAAGATGCCTGCACGACCAGAGACTTACCTTTCAAAGGCAGGATCATCAAGGCGGCAGATGTGCATGCCTCCTTTATGGCGGCGTTAGCGGTCCCGTACGCCAGGGTGATTGCCACAAATGAACTCATGGGACGCACGAAATAACCTCTGCTTTCTGAGGAGTTTCATTACGGATCTTTTTGCCGTTTTGACCAGCGGGATGAGGACATTGTTGTGTTACAACCGCTTATCGAAAACTTGGTATAGCCAGTGAAAACCTGACGGTTGATTTTTATGTTGATAACAGCAGCAACCATTGCCGATGCAGAGGCCATACTCGATCTCCAGCGGACCGCCTATCTGAGTGAAGCCCGATTATATAATGATTACAGCTTGCCGCCCCTGACCCAAACCCTTGAGGATTTACGGGCGAGCTTTGCCGGCCACATTTTTTTAAAGGCGGTTGTGGCTGAACGCCTGGTGGGTTCAGTAAGGGCCAGGTCGGAGAAAGGGACCTGCCATATCGGCCGGCTCATCGTCCATCCCCACTATCAGGGGCAGGGGATCGGCTCCCGGCTCATGGCAGGCATTGAAAAGCTGTTTCCCCATGTCGAGCGGTTTGCGCTTTTCACCGGTGAAAAAAGCGCCGCCAATATCCTCCTCTACCAAAGGCTTGGTTACCAGGAGACGAAACGACAGCGTATCTCCGACAAGGTTGTATTGGTTTTTATGGAAAAACCAAATGATAAAGAGGCGTTCCAGCTCTGATCTGCCAGTGGGCAGGCCAGCCGATAATGAGTTACGTACTCTCTTCCCCCGGTTTTTACCATGGGACACCCAGAGAAATGCTTTTTGTTACAGCAGGTTAGCTCTGTATTCTCTGCGGTAATTTTCAGTTTTTTACGAATTTATCAACTCTCGCACCCCGCATTTTTCAGGTGATTCTGTTTCCATGTGGCAACACTAAGTTTTTCGCCTTGGCGTAATGCCTTGAAAATCAGCCATTTTCCCTGTCTCATAACAGAGACATTCAGCAAAAAGAACCCACTCCGATACTCCCGCGCTAACCGATCGCCGCATGGAATCTGCTGCCGGGAAAGATAGGAATTGCCGATCAGGGGACAGGGCATTTTTTTTATTGCGCGGCCGGCAATAAATTTTCAGCTGATGAAAAAATAATATGATTTCAAGTTATTATGAATAAGATGCAGCTGCAATGGGACTCGGAAAGGTAAATTTATCCCCCGGGTTTTCACGGTGTAAGAAAAAAATAAAAAAATCAGTGCCGGCTGGTATGGGAATTGAAAATTAAGGCTGGCAAATGTTTTGTAAATTCTCTCTATTCAACTCATGTTTCAGGAGGCAAGAGGTAAAATGAAAAAGATTATTCTGGCAGCAGTATTTGGGGCATTACTCTGCAGCGGCAGTGTTATGGCCGCCGGTGTACCGTCTGGCGGTCATGATATGGACGATCTGCTATCCGCTGGCAATGGGTACGGTCATGCCGGCGGCATGCAGGCTTTAACCGACGGGATCTCCCTTGAGGAAGATTCACTGGCCGCAATGTTTAATGGTCCCACGGCAGACAAGGGCAGAGGAGCCTGGGCGGATGGTATCTTCTTGCCCCTCGGTTACCTGCATAATGGCAAAGATCTCTCCCAGTGGATGGAGCAGCATGCCCAACACCAGGGCGCGGGGTCACCCGTACCTCTGCCAGGGACACTTCTGCTGTTGGGTTCCGGTGTTGCCGGGCTGTTTTTCGCCCGGCGCAGCAGCATGCATCATGGCTGATCAATGCCGTACATAACGTTTTTACAGCAGATCGCTTGCCAGTTCGGACAACTCTGATCGTTCCCCCTTTTTCAGGTTGATATGGGAATAGAGGGGTTGTCCCTGCATCTTTTCAATGAGGTAGCTGAGCCCATTGGAAAGGCTGTCCAGATAGGGGTGATCGATCTGAAAAATGTCCCCGGTGAAAACGATTTTCGAGCCTTCACCGGCCCTGGTGATGATCGTTTTCACCTCATGGGGGGTCAGATTCTGCGCTTCGTCAACAATGAGGAAAATATTGACCAGGCTCCGGCCGCGGATGTAGGCCAGGGGTTCGATGACCAGTCTTTCCTCTTCCAGCAGCTGGTGGATGTTTTTCGCCCGGTCGCTTGTTTCCGTAAATTGATTGCGGATGACCCCGAGATTGTCATAGAGAGGCTGCATGTAGGGTTTCAGTTTTGACTGAATATCGCCGGGCAGGTAGCCGATGTCTTTATTGCTGAGCGGGATGACCGGTCTGGCCAGCAGGATCTGGCGGTAACTGTTCCGTCTTTCCAGGGCGGCGGCCAGGGCCAGCAGCGTCTTTCCCGTGCCTGCCTTACCGGAAATGGTAACCAGCGGTATTGCGGTATTGAGCAGCCCGTGCAGGGCAAAAGTCTGGTCGGCGTTGCGCGGCTGGATACCGTAGGCTGTCTGCCGGTCAATACGACTGATGCGTCCGCTTTTGCCGTTCATGCAGGCCAGCACCGATTTCTTGCCGTTGCGCAGAATCATGTATTCATTGGCCAGCAGCGGCGGGTTCATCTTGATCTCATCCGCATCCACCTCGCAGGGTTCCACGTAGAATTTTTCAATTGTCTCTGCCGCAATGTTCTCGTGTATACGGCAGCCCGTGTAGAGAACGGAGATGTCCTTCACATGGTCAGTGGTGTAGTCCTCGGCCATGAGCCCCACCGCCTTTGCCTTCATGCGCATGTTGACATCTTTCGTCACCAGGATGACCTGCCTGGAGGCATTGTCCTGGGCAACATGATAGGCGATGTTGAGGATATGATGATCCGCCTTGGCGGGAATGAAGTTTGCCCGGAGATCGGGGTGCAAATCCTGCTCCAGCCGCAGGCTGATCTTGCCGCATTTGGGGCCGATACGGATGCCGCCGTTGAACATTTTGTCGCCGCTGAGTTCGTCTAAGGCCCGGGTAAATTGCCGGGCGTGGAAATTGACGGTCAGGTCGCCTTTTTTAAAATTATCGAGTTCTTCGAGGACGGTAATGGGAATGACTATGTCATGTTCTTGAAACTGATAGATGCAGGATGAATCGTGGAGAATAACATTGGTATCGAGGACGAATATCTTCTTTTTTTTCGGCATGCTCCAATCCAGGCGACGGAATAAACGGTTTTCCGCCATAGAATTTTTATCTTGATATCGAGCTGAACCGGTACCTGTCCAGCCCTTGTTCTCTTATCCATTTATATCCGGATAAGGAACTAATATCAATTTCTTTTCGCTGCTCATCGCTTTTCTGCCTGCATGTGGAAAGGGGAAAAAAAATAAAGGTGTGGAAAGCCATTCCCACACCTTTGTTCCGCTGTCACGAAGAATATGACGGCGGTCGGTACGCCATTATTTTACCCTGACGAAGATCGGATTTGAATAGAACCAGAGATCGGCCCAGGCTTCCTCGGCCTCATCCAGTCCGAGATTGGCGGTGGCCAGTGAATCGGCCAGCGGATTGCCCATTTCGTCGGTCTCGTAAGGGGAATCGACCGGCTGGTTGGTGCCGCGCAGGCGGAAGTACATGTTCTTGTCCAGGCCCTTGATCGGGTAGGTGATGACATTGTATCCGTCCTCATCCACTTCCCAGTCGGCAGAGGTGAAGGTGGCAATCAACTTGGTGGACTCGTTGGTGGCCTTGGTGTAATCCGGGCTGTCCGGAGCGACCAGGCCGGTGACCTCGCCTGCGATCAGGTCGATGTGGTCAACCACCGGGGAGTCACCGTTGTTGTTCATCTCAGGACTCTTGAATCTGATCTTGATCACCAGCGGTTCCCCGGCAGAATGACTCTTGCCGATCCGCAGATCGCCTCCCATCTCCACCATGCGGTTTTTGGACCTGGCGGTGAATTCCAGGGCGTTGATCAGGTCGCCCATGACATGGAATGAATTGCCGGAGCGGAGGCCGCCGGCGATTTCGTTAAGGGAGATATCTCCGTCACGGTTTTCGTCAACTGCCTTGGTCCAGGTTCTCTGGTATTCGCCGGGATAGAAGTCGTCACCGCCGGCTGTGTGATGGCGATGGTAGTCGGAGCTGGCAAAGTTGTACCAGTGCCGGCCTTCACCGAGCAGGGCGTCCCACAGGCCGCCAATGGTTGCCGTGTAGAATCCGGCCCCGCCGTATGTCCCGCCGAAAGCCTTGTTGGTGCTGAAGCCGCCGCGGTCGTTATTGGCCTGATGACCGGGTGCGCCTTCAAAGCCGAAGCAGACGTCGGGACCGGCATTGTTGAGGTCACGGAAATTATTGATGTCGTATCCTCCGGTGCTCCAGGTGCCGTTTCTTTCAATATGGGCGAAAACGATCCAGCCGTTGTCAATCCTGCCCTCATCGAGCTGCTGCTGCATCCAGGCACAACCGGCAACGGCATCGGCATGCTGCTCCTCGACGGTTTTGCTGGTGATAATCTTGCTGCCGTCAACCCATTCATAGATCTTGCCGTTCTGCTTGGTCAGCACACCGTAAGGGGTCACTTCTCCTTCCCGGCTGGTGTCGTCATCGGATTTGTCAAAAATAAACTCAAAAGCGCTGATGGCGCCGGCATTTTCCGTTACAATCCCGGTGCTGCAATGCTCATGGCCGGGCACATTCCATTCCAGGCCGGAGGCGATTTTTCTGTCAGCATAGATATCGCGGTTTCTCTCGATGTCCGGGTAGACGAAATCCCGCAGGGACTGCCAGCGATACATGTAGCCCTTTTCCGGGAAATCGCCCAGGATCGGGTTGACGGGATACTTGGTGGTGTCCAGCCAGCTTACCCCCTCGCCGTCGCGGTTACGTGCTCCGCCGTGCTCGGAATTGGCCCACCAGTCCAGGCCGAATTCATTGTTTTTCCCCATGACGAAGTCAAAGGTGGTTGAGCCGTCGGTGTATAAGGTATGCTGATGGAAATCGCCGGCAAGCCATTTGCCGGCCTCTTTTTTATGTTTATCCTGATCATGACTCTTGTCATGATTTTTTGCCCCGGCTGAGGCAGTCATCATGAATGGCACAACAAAGGTTACAGTCAAGGCAATTGCTTTAAAATATCTCTTCATTCTTTTATTCCTTTATTTGGAGCCTCTTGCAAAATGAACATCTACTCCGATCGGCTAAAAATAACCTGTGCGGCCATCCTGGTGAAATCGTCCTTGCCCAGAATATTTTTCTCTCGATCTCGCTACGACATTCATTTTGCAAGAGGCTCTTTGATGATGAATTAATGTTTGGCCGGTAATTACTCCTCTCTCTCCTGGTAAAGCTCCTGGTGTCACCTCCTGATCGAATATGAATTTCATGGGAAATACTCACGGGAAATCCCGTTGGGCTTCAAGTTCAGCAGCAGGCCGGGGAAGCTCCGTTAGTCTGGATGCATGCGGCCGATGGGCAGACATTGATTCCCCTTCTGCTTGGGTTTCAGACAGGATAAACGGGGAGTATGAGATTTCGGTATGGAGGGAAATAGATTTGCGTTAGCAAAAAATTAAAAGTCCATTAGGCTGAGAATTTTTGCAGATTCATTAACAGGCAGGAAAGGAATGGGCCGGGTGCCGCATCATTGGTGCTGAAGTTTCATTGATTTCCTTGTGCGGCTTTCAATATTTTTCTTTGTTTATTGTGGCCCTGTTTGTTAGGATGCTTGAGAAAAATGGTGATCATGACAATAATAAATAAGCGAGAAGGAGCAGCCAGTGGATGAAATTAAAAAGATTCTGGTACCAGTTGATTTTTCCGACGCCTCGACCGTGCTTCTGCAATATGCCAATGATATGGCCGGAAAATTCGCGGCCAGGCTGATATTCCTTTTTGTGGCGGAAGACCCTTTCAGTTATTCAGGACTTCCCGTGGAGATAAGTCTCGACTCGTTTGACGAGAACGTCGTGCAATACGCCCAGAAGAGAATGAAAAGTTTTATCGATGCAAACCGCGATCAGTTACATGTTGCATTTGAAAGCACCGTGCTCTCCGGCCATCCGGCCCGGGTGATTATCGACTATGCCGCTGGTGAGGATGCGGACCTTATCATAATCGGCACCCATGGATACACGGGGCTTGACCGGATGATATTCGGCAGCATTGCCGAGAAAGTCATCAAAATGGCACCATGTCCCGTGCTGGTAATCAATACTTACCAGGAGGCAGGGATGGGGAAATGACAGGCGGAATTTTTACCGGCAGGGGAAAGGCCTTACAAAATTCCTTTTTCTTTCCAGAACCTCAGGGCGCCGGGATGGAGAGGGGTGACGATACCCTTGATGCCGTCTTTGACACACATTGCCTCTGCCGTCTTTTTCAACCGGCGCATATAGGCAAGTCCCTCATCCGTATAGATGAGCGAGAGAAGGGTGTAAACAACCTCGGCCGGCACGTCTTTGTTGGCAACCCACAGAGCAGAGTCCTGGTATGATACAACGTCTCTGTCCACTCCCTTGTAAGTGTCCGCAGGAATGACGACCTTGGAGAAAAACGGATATTTCTTGAAAAAATCGTTTGCTTCAGCGGTTTGATAGAGGTCGATGAGGTCTATGTCGTTGTGTTCAGCCGCCATGACCGCCGCGCCGCTGGGGAAACCGACAAAGAGCCAGAAGGCATCGAGCTGGTTATTGCTGAAAGAGACTGCCGCATCGTTATAGCCCATGGGGTGTCTCTGTATTTTGTCCCACAGGCCCAGATGGCTTAAAAAACGTTCGCAGTTGGCGTATGCCCCGGACCCTTCATTGCCCACACCCACATTCAGCCCGGCAAGCTGGCTGAGTTTGGTGATCCCGGAATCCTTGCGCACAACGAGCTGGGCGGGAGCCCCATAGAAATAACCGACGGCGAGAACATTGGCATAGCGAGTCGGATCGTCCTTCAGTAAACCGTTGCGCCCCATATAAAGCTCACCGGAATAGACAACGGCCATGGCATAGGTGCCTGAATGGACCTTGCGGAGATTTTCCACTGATCCGGCGGAAGCCTTTGCCTTCACTTTGAAATCAGGGATTTCTCTTACCGGTTCATATAAAGATATGCCGGCGGCCATGAACTGGAAGGTGCCGCCGGCAGGGCCGCCGCCGAAAATATACACATCCCCGGCCCGGCCGGCATGGGGAAAAGCCAGGGCCAGTAACAGCAGGGTGCATATCCTGCCCAGGGTATTGAAGAAAGCGAAATGCATTATCTTGCTCATTGACTTGGTTATCAGGGGAAAGCTATTCCGAAAAGAGAGCAGCTTTGATAAATTCTCTGTTTAATCTGGCAATATGACGGATTGAAATACCCTTTGGACAGGCTGCTTCACACTCCCGCTCATTGCTGCAGTTACCGAAGCCGAGTTCATCCATTTTACCGACCATGTTGAGCGCCCGTTTTTTGCGTTCGGGATGGCCCTGGGGCAGCAGCGCCAGCTGAGAAACCTTGGCGCTGACAAAGAGCATGGCAGAGGCATTGGGGCAGGCAGCCACACAGGCGCCGCAGCCGATGCAGGCCGCGGCGTCCATCGCCTGTTCCGCTGTTTGCTGGGGGATGGGGATGGTGTTGGCGTCAGGGGCGCCCCCCGTGTTGACAGAGACATAGCCTCCGGCCTGGATAATCTTGTCAAGGCTGCTGCGGTCGACCACCAGATCTCTTTCAATCTTGAACGCTCTGGAGCGAAATGGCTCGATCACCAGAAGATCGCCGTCTTTAAAGTGACGCAGGTGGAGCTGGCAAAGGGTGGTGCCCGGTTCCGGTCCGTGGGGCTGGCCGTTGACCACCGCCCCGCACATGCCGCAGATTCCCTCGCGGCAGTCATGATCGAATGCCACCGGTTCCATGCCTTCCAGGGTCAGCTTTTCATTCAGCACATCAAGCATTTCCAGAAACGACATGTCGGTTGATATGCCGGACAGGCCGTATTCCTGGAAGCTACCTTGGGCGTCGGGATTTTCCTGCCGCCAGATTCTGAGACTTATGTCAATTTTTTTGCTCTGCATCGCTATTTATAACTTCGCTGGCTGGGCGTTACATATTCAAAGGTAAGGGATTCTTTGTGCAGAATGGGTGCTTGTGTGGCCCCCTGGTATTCCCAGGCGGAAACGTAGGCATACTTCCCATCATCCCGCTTTGCCTCGTTTTCCTCAGTCTGGCTTTCCTCCCGTAAATGGCAGCCGCAGGATTCCTGCCGGTCAAGGGCGTCGGTGACCATGAGTTCGGCAAATTCAAGAAAATCAGCCAGTCTTCCCGCCCGTTCCAGGGATTGGTTGAGCTGCCGGCCGGTGCCGGGGATCAGCACATTGTTCCAGAATTCCTCCCGGATCTGCGGTATCCTGGCGAGCGCCTTCCGCAGGCCGGACCGGTTGCGGGCCATGCCGCATTCGTCCCACAGCAGTTTGCCGAGTTCCTTGTGGATATCGTCCGTTGTCCGTTTGCCTTTCACCGCCAGCAGTTTGCTGATCATGGCCGCAACATCCTTTTCGGTTTCGGCAAAGACTCCGGCTGATCGGTCAGGGACAACCGGGGGGCAGCCCGACAGATAAGCGCCGATGGTGTTGGGCAGGATGAAGTAGCCGTCGGCAAGTCCCTGCATGAGGGCGCTTGCCCCGAGGCGGTTGGCCCCATGATCGGAAAAATTCGCTTCCCCGAGGACAAAGAGGCCGGGGATGGTGCTCATCAGGTTGTAATCGACCCAGAGGCCGCCCATGGTGTAGTGCACGGCAGGGTAGATCATCATGGGCTGCCTGACCGGGTCCTGGTCCGTTATCTTTTCATACATCTGGAAGAGATTGCCGTATTTGCGTAAAATTGTCTCAATGCCGTCCCGTTTGATGGCATCGGCAAAGTCAAGATAGACGGCCAGCCCGGTTTCGCCGACCCCCTTCCTGCTGTCGCAGACCTCCTTGGCATTGCGGGAGGCCACATCCCGCGGCACCAGATTGCCGAAACTGGGATATTTGTTTTCCAGATAGTAATCGCGCTCCGCTTCCGGGATTTGCGCAGGCGGTCTGTTGTCTCCCGCTTTTTTAGGGACCCAGACCCGGCCGTCGTTGCGCAGGCTTTCACTCATCAGGGTCAGTTTGGACTGATAGTCGCCATGCATCGGGATGCAGGTGGGATGGATCTGCACGAAACAGGGGTTGGCAAAAAAGGCGCCTTTTTTATGGGCCCGCCATGCCGCCGTCACGTTTGAGGCCATGGCATTGGTGGAAAGATAGTAGACGTTGCCGTAGCCGCCGGTGGCGAGCACCACGGCATGGGCCGCATGGGAGGCGATGGCGCCGGTCCGCATGTCCCTGGTGACGATGCCCCTGGCCTTGCCGGCCTCCACCACCAGGTCCATCATTTCCTGGCGGGCATGGATGGTTACCTTGCCGAGTTGCGTCTGGCGCATGAGGGCGCTGTATGCGCCGATCAGCAGTTGCTGGCCGGTTTGCCCCCTGGCATAAAAGGTGCGGGAGACCTGAGCCCCGCCGAAAGAACGGTTGGCCAGGGAACCGCCGTATTCGCGGGCAAAGGGCACACCCTGGGCCACGCATTGATCAATGATATTGTTGCTGATCTGGGCCAGCCGGTAGACATTGGCCTCTCGGGACCTGAAGTCGCCGCCCTTGATGGTGTCATAAAAAAGACGGAAAATACTGTCGCCGTCGTTCTGGTAGTTCTTTGCGGCATTGATGCCGCCCTGGGCGGCTATGCTGTGGGCCCGGCGGGGGCTGTCGTGGATGGTGAAGACCTGCACATTATAGCCGAGTTCAGCCAGTGTTGCTGCGGCAGACGCACCGGCAAGACCGGATCCGACAACAATAATCCGGTACTTTCTCTTGTTGGCCGGATTGACAAGTTTGCCGGCAAAACGGTGATTGTCCCATTTTTCCGCCAGGGGGCCGGCCGGTATTTTCGCATCAAGTGTCATCATGTCTCACTGTATCAAAGCAGGAACTCTTTTATCAGTAACGCGCAGAGCGGGATGAACATGAAAACGGCCGAGAGAAGCAGGGCCGCCGCCAGCGTCCCGATGCGCAGTGCCGCGTTATATCTGGGGTGGTTTATGCCCAGGCTCTGGAAAAGGCTCCAGAAACCGTGGCTGATATGTAAGGCAAGAACCGCCATGGCGGAGATATAGAAGAAAGCATAGAGCGGCTGGCGCAGCACGTTTTTGACAATATCAGCAATGGGAATGGAATGATCCGTAAAATGAAAATTCACCAAGTGGACGACAAGAAAAATCAGGATGACCACGCCGGTGTAAGGCATGGTCCGGGATCCCGGTGTGCGGCCGCCGGAGGATTTTTCAACCTGGTAGCGGAACGGTCTGGCCTGATTGTTCTGCAGGAAGAGAGTAATGCCGAGAAAAATGTGCAGCAGAAAAACGGCAAGCAGACCGAGCTCGAAAAGAGGGACAAGCACGCCCAGGGAGTGCAGTTTTGCCGCATAGGAGTTGAAGGCGTCACTGCCGAAAAATGTCATGGAGTTGCCCACCCCGTGTACAAACAGGAAAAGGCTGAGTAATGCTCCGCTGATTGCCATGAGAACTTTCTGGCCGACTGATGATCGGAATGTCTGGCTGATTGTCATAGATTAAGAGTTTTTATAAAAGAAAGACCGGTCGATGGCTGAAGAAAATTATAATTTAAATTATTGTATATAGCATTAAGTGACAAAATGCCAGTAGATTTACCTATTTTTGTTTTTTGAGAATGCAACATAATGGAAGAGTTACGTGCGGTTTATTGCGGAATTGTTATATCGAATTGATCTGGTTATCCGCAACATTTTTGACAAAATTTATTTGTAAGGCTTCCGGCTTGATCAATGCTGACCGCAAATTTCAGACCTGGGGACATTGATGAAAATTTATTGATTCGTCAAGTCGAAAGAACGGGAGTTTTTCTTTACTGGTGCATCATTTTTCTGAGGAGATACAGCAGGCCGTTCTGTTCAAGTCTTTTCAGTCCGGCCTGTTCCGCCAGGCTGACGGCCTTTTGGTATTCTTCATGGGAAAGGGGCTTATCGATGGGCGGGAATTTTGCCGCTTTATAGAGGGGGCGGTACTGCTCCATGACATTGACATGGGTCTGCTCGGAAAGGGCGGCAAGAAAGCGCATGATTTCTTCTGTTTCGGCAAGGCCGCCCGGCATGACGAGATGGCGGACCAGCAGCCCTTTGACGGCGATGCCGTTGGCGTCTGTTTGTAAATCGCCGACCTGTCGATGCATTTCGCTGATGGCTTTTCCGGCCTTGTCCGGATAATCAGGGGCATTGGCGAAGCGTTTGGCTGACGCGCTGCTCCAGAACTTGAAGTCGGGCATGTAGATGTCGACTATGCCGGCAAGCAGCCGCAGGGTAGCCACCGAATCATAGCCGCTGCTGTTATAAACCAGGGGCAGAGTGAGACCTTTCTCGATGGCTGCGGGTAATGCCGCGGCAATCTGCGGTACCACATGGCTCGGGGTCACCAGGTTGATGTTGTGGCAGCCCTGCTTCTGCAGGCTGACCATAATGGCGGCCAGCTGGCCGCTGTCCACCTCGATGCCTTCACCCTGATGGCTGATGCTGAAATTCTGGCAGAAAACACAGCCAAGATTGCAGTTGCTGAAGAAAATCGTACCTGAGCCGCTGGCCCCGACAAGGCAGGATTCTTCGCCGAAATGGGCGCAGTAGCTTGCCACGACCGCATTTTTCCCGGTTCGGCAAAATCCCTTCTCGCCGTCAATCCGGTTCACCTTGCATGAGCGCGGGCACAGTGTACATTCTGCAATAATTGTTGTAAGCTGATCGATTCTTTTGGTCAGCTCACCTGATTGATACAGAGCGAGATAGCCCGCTGACTTTTTGTTTTTTGTCATTTCACGGACGCGGCAAAAATGATAGTGTGGCTTTCCGTTACATATGATCAATTGCTAGAGCCTCTTGTAAAATGAACATCTACTCCGATCGGCTAAAAATAACCTGTGCGGCGTCTTCCTGGTGAAATCGTCCTCAACGTAGCAC
>ENA-ORXD01001472-ORXD01001472.1-sediment-metagenome-genome-assembly--contig:-NODE-1472-length-19370-cov-4.299487_pt1 | contig 19370 bp, 19 predicted proteins | sample MGYA00237862_ERZ511471 | MGnify/ENA metagenome assembly ERZ511471
AGATCGTAGACAAGAAACTTCGGGGCGCGGCCGAACCGGCTGTCCAGCGGGGCCGCAAGATCGCCGCCCGATACAGTGAATGCAACTTTCATTTTCCGTCTCCTTCAACGAAGTTCACGAACCCGGAAACCGGATCTACGGCCGGTCCGCCGTCTTCTCGATTTCCTCGATCCGCTTTCGGACCGCATCGAGTTCGTTCTGCAGCGCCTCGGCCTGGTTCCTGAGCGTCTCTCGTTCCGCTCCCGGATCCGGCTTCCCGTAAGGTCCCGTGTATCCGTAAAACGCAACGCCGGGGAACATCCCTCCGGGACGTCCGGACGGATGGAACCTGTTTTGCCATCCGAATCCGCCGCCGCCGAATCCCCGGCCGCGGAAACCGCGGCCCCTTCCGAAACCCATTCCGAAACCGCGCCCGGGGACCGGGTTGGCGTACCCGGGCGTTCCATGGCCGGCGCAGAAGCCGGCCGCCCGTCCGGTCATGGCTCCCATCCCGGCGGGTCCCGTTCCATCTCCTCTCGGCATGGTCCTGTTCTCCTTTCTCATCGATTTTCCTTTATTCCCTGGCCATCAGGGTTCCGCACTCGGGGCACTTGCGCTCGACGCAGGGAATTCCCCTTTCGTGCGGTTCCTTCTTCCCGCATTGCGGGCAGACGCAAAAGCCCGCGGGCCCGGAGGCTCGGGGCCCGCCCATACGGCCGCCCCTCATGCCGCCCGGTCCCTGTCCTCTTCCTCCGCCCTGGCCCCGGCCCTGTCCTCTTCCCCCGCCCATTCCGCGTCCTCCCGGCTTCATGGCATATTCCTCCGGATCATTCTCGTTTCTTCCTCCGAACCTCCGGCCCTTTCGTCCGAAACAGCCCGGCATGGCAAAGGCGCCGCACTCCAGCGTGCCGCCCAGCCAGGCGCGGATGACCTCCTGCAGATCGCCCGCCACGAAGGGGACCACCCGGATCCCGTAAGCGGCGACCAGTCCGTGTATGGGCCTGGAAATCGCGCCGCATACCAGGACTCCGATGCCCAGATCCATGAGCCGGAGGGCCTTCCGGACAGGCAGTTCCGCCGGCAGCGTTTCCTGTGTCTGCCGGACGATGCGCCCGGATTCGGACTCGACGACACAGATCCGGCGCGCCGTGTCGAAGACCGGTGCGATGCGGTTTTCCCAGTGTGCAAACGCCGTTTTCATCGGTCCCTTCCCTGCCTTCGTTCACTTGATTGTGGTGCAAAAACATTGCCAGGAACATGGGGATCGGGAAATGCGTACAACAAACCGCAATAACTGACAAAACTTGAATGTAAGATGGAAGGGCCGGCCCGATACTGTAGCGTATGCGCTACCGTAAGGCCGGCATTGGGGTTGCGGAAACGCTACTGTTTCTTCCCCCGGCGGGAGCGGCCGTCCCGGTCCGGAAGGGGGATGCCCAGTTTCTTCATCCTCCGGAAGAGGGTGGTCTTGTGGATGCCGAGTTCCCGGGCCGCCGCCTGCCGGTTGTCGTCGTTCCGTTCGAGGGCCGTGCGGATGGCCTGGGCATCCAGGATGTCGTGGGCGGAACGCATGCCGCCGCCCCCGTCCGCCGCGGCCCCGCGGGCGGTCAGTTCTCCGGGCAGATGGGCGATGCCGATGGGCCCGTCGCCGCAGAGGATGAAGGCGCGTTCGACTGCGTTTTCCAGTTCCCGGATGTTTCCCGGCCAGTCGTGGGCCATGAGAAGGGAGAGGGCTTCCGGGGAAACCCCGCTGACGGTCCTCCCCTGAAGCCGGTCGAACCGCTCGATGAACTGGTCCAGGAGAAGGGGAATGTCCTCTTTCCTCCGGCGCAGCGGGGGCAGCTCGATCCGCACGACGTTCACCCGGTAGTAGAGATCCTCCCGGAAGACGCCGAGGCGCACCTGCCCTGCCAGGTCTTTGTTGGTGGCCACGATCACCCGGACATCGGCGGACTCGGAGCGGGTCGCGCCCAGGGGCTCATAGGTCCGCTCCTGGAGGACGCGAAGCAGCCGGACCTGAAGGGCCGGGCTGATCTCGCCGATTTCATCGAGGAACAGGGTCCCTCCGCCGGCCAAGGCGAAGCGGCCCGGCTTGTCCTTGTTCGCCCCGGTGAACGCCCCGGCCTTGTAGCCGAAAAGCTCCGACTCCAGGAGCGTGTCGGGCAGGGCCCCGCAGTTCACCGCGACGAAGGGTCCCTTCCTGCGGGGGCTCAGGGAATGGATCGTTCGCGCCACCAGTTCCTTGCCCGTCCCCGTTTCCCCAAGGAGGAGCACCGTGCTGGGACTCGCGGAAACGGCGGGAAGGACCTCGAACACCCGCTGCATCAGGGGGCTCCTGCTGACGAGGTCGCCGGCGCTGTATTTCCCCTCCAGTTCCCGGCGAAGCGCCTCGACTTCCGACAGGTCGCGGAAGGTCTCCGCCCCGCCGATCACGCGGCCGCGGCCGTCCCGCAGAACGGCCGTGGAAACGCTCACGGGAATGCGGTTCCCGTCGGAATCGACGATGTAGCCGGACTTTCCGATGACGGGCCTTCCCGTCTTCAGGGTCTGCTGCAGGGCACAGGCGGCCCCGCACATGCTGGACCGGAAGACGTCTGAGCAGCGACGCCCGATGGCTTCCTCCCTGGGGACGCCGGTGATCTCCTCGGCGGCCCGGTTGAACGACGTGACGTGCCATTCCAGGTCCACCGTGAAAACGCCGTCGGAGATGCTTTCAAGGACCGATTCAGTGGGCGTGCGGCTTTTCGATCCGCCTTTTCTCTCAACGCTCATCCCGATTTCTCCCATGGGCCCGCCGGCCGGTTCCTCCCCGTGACCGCGGGAAGAATTGTCGAAGGATAACACACAGGCGGCCCGTATTGCCAGAGCCGAAGGGGGAAAAGTCCCCGGGACCGTTCCCGCGTTCGCCGTTCTTTAACGCGTTTGTCATCGAACCGACACATTCTTTCCCTATAGTGGTTCCCGTCATGAATCGCCCGGGACCGCCCGGGACGGAAAAACTTCATGGAGGTCCATGATGCTCCAGATCGAAGCGAACGCCCTCGCCCTGGGTTACGGGAAACGGATCGTTCTCCCCGATGTCAACCTGAAGATCCGCAAGGGCGAATTCATCAGCATCATCGGGCCCTCGGGGGCCGGAAAATCGACCCTTCTCATGTCGATCAACGCCGGCGTCGACATCTTCGGGGGCGATCTCAACGTTCTCGGGGAGCCGGTTCACCGCATCGCCAATTCCGCTCTCAAGCGGCTCCGCTCGCGCATCGGGATCATCTTCCAGGGATTCAACCTCGTAAAGCGCCTGACCGTCCTGGACAACGTCGCCAGCGGCATGCTCGGACGGATGTACATCCTGCCCGCCATGATCAAGTACTACACGCCGGGGCAGTTCGAAAGAATCTGGGAATACATGTCCATCGTCGGCATCGAAGACGCGGCGCTTCAGCGCTGCGATCAGCTCTCCGGAGGGCAGATGCAGCGGGTCGCCATCGCCCGGGCCATGGCCCAGGAACCCGAAATCATCCTCGCCGACGAGCCCATCTCGTCCCTCGACCCCGTGAGCGCCCGGCGCGTCATGGACGCCCTCAAGGCGGTGAACGAGACATACGGGATCACCGTCGTCTCCAACCTGCACCAGCTGGACAGCGCCCGGGACTACTGCACGCGGGTCCTCGGGATCCGCGACGGCGCCGTCGTCTTCGACGGCCCCCCCGAATTCCTGACCGACGCCGCCGTGCGGGAGGTCTACCACGGCGCCCGGACGCCCGAAACCGACATGCCGGGCGCGAGAGCCTTTCCCCGCCGGTCTTTCATGTCCGAGGCGGCGGCGGGCGCACGGGCGTGACAGGATCGACGGCGTCCCGGCCCCGGGCCGGGCACCGAGGAATCATACCGGGCAGGACCACGCACCCGAACCCGCCGCCAGGGCGGGTCCCGGCGAAGGCCGCCGGTCAACATCCCCATAAGGAGGATCCTATGAAAAAACTGCTTTCCATCCTGGTCGCCGCAGTCCTTGCCGTTGCGGTTTCCGCCCTTTCCGCGCCCGCCGCGCCGCAGGCCGGCTGGCCGGAGAAACTCGTTTTCGGCATCATTCCCACGGACTCCTCGGCCAACATCACCGAACGATACGAAAGCCTGGTCAGGCACCTCGAAACGAAGCTCGGGCTCCCCATCGACGTCAAGGTCGCCACGGACTACGCCGGCGTGATCACGGGCATGCAGTTCAAACACATCGACTTCGCCTACTTCGGGCCCAAGTCCTATGTCGAGGCCGCCAGGCGCGCCAACGCAGAGGCGTTCGTCATCGAGGTCTCCCAGGACGGAACGAACGGCTACCACGGGCTCATCATCACGAAAAAGGGATCGGGGCTCAAGACCGTGGCCGACCTGAAGGGCAAGGTCTGGGCCTTCGTGGACCCCAATTCCACCAGCGGCACCCTCGTCCCCATGGTCTACTTCCTCAACGAGCTGAAGATCGATCCGGAACGCTATTTCTCGAAAGTCGTCTATTCCGGAAGCCACGAGGCATCGATGCTTTCCGTGAAGGCGGGCAAGATCGACGGCGCCTCGACGAACGACCTGGACATGGCCCGGGGAAACGGAAAGCAGTGGAACGCCGGCGAGGATTTCGAGATCATCTGGACGTCCCGGCTGATCCCCGGTTCGCCCATGGCGTACCGAAGCGACCTTCCCGAAACGCTGAAGAAGGCCCTCGCCGCCGCCTTCCGGGGCTACAGGGACAGGGACGGCCTCGAGATGCTGAAGATCAAGGAATACGCCCCCGTGACGGACGCGACCTACAATCCGATCCGGGAACTGATGGAAGTCAAGAACAAGATGAAGAAATAATGCCGGCTTCTTCTCATCCTCGCCGACCGGGGGCGGGGCCCACCCCTTTCCGTCCCGCCCCCCTCCCCTGCCAAGGAGACCCTGTGCAGCTGGCCGAAATCAGGAAAAAAACGAACCCCTTCAGCGTTTTCAACGTGACCATGCTCGTTCTTGCGCTGGCCGTCGTCACCTGGAGCTGGGAATCGACGCAAATGAGCGTATCGGCGCTCCTCGAAGGCGCGCACAACATGCTCGCCTACATCCGGGGAAACCCCGACATCGCCGAAAGCGGTTTTTTCCCGCCCGACTGCAACGGAGCGGGCCTCAAAAGATATCTTCTTTCCATGCTGGAAACGGTGCAGATGGCCTTTCTCGCCCTCATTCTCTCGGTGGCCATCGCCTTCCCGCTGGCCTTCGGGGCATCCCGGAACACGCTGGAAATCATCATTCCGGGCAAACGTTTCGTCCCCCGGATGCTCCGGAAGCTGCTGTACACGGGAATCCGTTTTTTCGCGAACCTTTCCCGATCCATCAACGAACTGGTCTGGGCGCTCCTCTTCGTGTCCGCCGTGGGTCTGGGTCCCATGCCGGGCATCCTGGCCCTGGGCGTCCACACCTCGGGGGTTCTCATCAAACTTTTCTCCGAGGGCATCGAAAACGTCCAGCCCGAGCCGGTCACGGCGCTGGCCGCCACCGGCGCCGGTCCCGTCAAGATCATCCGGTACGCCGTCATCCCGCAGATCACGCCCTTCTTCGTTTCCATGACCTTGTACCGTTTCGAGTCCGACGTGCGGTCCGCAACGATCCTGGGCTTCACGGGAGCGGGGGGGATCGGCGTCTACCTCTACGACAAGCTGCGAAGCTTCGAGAACCAGGAGGTCACCACCATTCTCATCGTCATTATCGCCACCGTGGCGCTCGTGGACCGGATGAGCGCCGTCATCCGAAGGAGGTACGCCTGATCATGGACGAAGCGCTGATCCGGAAACTGGAGATCCGCGAAGCCGAGCGTTCCGACCTGCCCCGCGTCCTGCCGATCCTGGGACAGCTCGGCATGGACGACGGGCGCGTGCTCGACGCCGATGCGGCGGGATTTCTCTTCGAAAAGATGCTGCGGTATCCCGATTACCGCCTGTACGTCGCCGTCGTCGACGAATTCGCCGTGGGCATTTTCGCCCTTCTCGTCATGGACAATCTCGGCCACCGGGGAACGCCCTCCGGCGTCGTGGAGGACGTCGTCGTCCGGGAGGGGTGGCGCGGGAAAGGGATCGGGACGGCCATGATGCGCCACGCCATGGCCCTTTGCGGGGAAAAAGGATGCTACAAGATGGTGCTTTCGAGCAGCCGGAACCGCTCCGACGCCCACCGGTTCTATCGTTCCCTGGGATTCGACACGCACGGGTACAGCTTCGAGGTCAGGACCCGATGAAAGAGACGCCGGGCATCCCCGAAACATCCCTCCTGGAGTGCATCGCTTACATCCCCGATCGGTCCGTGGGCAAACTCCTCGACCTCCTCGCATCGAAGGAGATCGTCATCGAGCGGGGCCCCCTGACGGGCCTCGTGATGATGTCGGCCATGGATTCCTTCGAGACCGATTTCCATCTGGGCGAGGTTCTCGTCACAGAGGCGGAAGTGCGGTGCGGCGAATACAGGGGCTATGGGATGGTGATCGGCGAGGACCCGGACCGGGCCGTCGCCAGGGCCGCCGCGGAAGCCGTGTGGGCGGCGCCGAACCATCTCTTCAGGAAGCGCCTGAACCGGTTTCTCCGGACGGAAGCGGGAAAGCTCGGAAAGCGCCGGGAAAAGGAAAGCGAACGCATCGCCGGGACCCGCGTCCGTTTCGAAACCATGAAAAGGACCTGAGATGAAGATCACCAGCGACGAAACAGCGATGCAACGCACGTTCCGGTGCCTGCTTGCGGCCATGAGCCGGCCGGGCCGGATCCAGGTGCTGCCGTCCACGTTGGAGGGCGGGGGCGGCCCCCGGGAGCCCCTCTTCCTGGTGCTGAGAAGCCTGCTCGATCAGGAAGTCAGCTTCGCCGTCACCGGCGTGGACCGTACGGACGCGCTCCAGGCGATCATTGCCGGCCGGACGCGGTGCCCCGCGGCGACGATCGGGGAAGCCGATTACATCGTCGTCGCCGGAGGCGACAGCGACGGCGAGATCCTCGGGGCCAAACGTGGAACGCAGCAATACCCGGACACGTCCGCAACCATCGTTTTTGCGGTGCGGTCGCTCCTTGCCCCGGACAGCCGGCGGCCCGCAGCGGCCCTTTCCGGCCCGGGGATCCGCGGGGAAATCCTCCTCGGCCCGATCCAGGGTCTCGGCCCCCGGGAATTGGAACACCTGCGCACGCTGAACGCCGATTTTCCCATGGGGGTGGATGCCGTCTTCATCGACGAGAGGGGACGGATCCTTTGCATCCCCCGATCCACTAAAATTCGGATCCAGGAGAACTGAAATGGGATACGTAGCCGTCAAGGGAGGCGTCGAGGCCATCGAGAACGCATGCAGGGCCTTTGTCCGGGAACGCACGAAAGGGACCTCGACGCCGCTCGCCGTGGAACAGATCCGGGACCGGCTCTTCCTCCTCGTCGACCGCGTCATGGGAGAGGGGTCTCTTTACGCGCCGGATCTCGCGGCCATGGCCATCCGGCAGGCCGCCGGGGACACCCTGGAGGCGTCCTTCCTGCTGCGGGCATACCGGACCACCCGTCCCCGCCTGGGGTATTCGATCCCCCGGTCCTCCGCCGGCATGCGGGTCATCCGCAGGATCTCGGCGGCGTTCAAGGAGGTGCCGGGCGGGCAGATCCTCGGTTCGACGAACGACTACACCCTGCGGCTGCTTCATTTCGACCTGGACAAACCCTCGAAGGCCGCCGGGCCGGATTTCTCCGGCGAAACCGGGGACGATCCCCGGGACGGGGAACCCCTGCCGGGGACCTTTCCGAGGGTGATCGACATCCTTCGCAGGGAAAATCTCATCGTGACCCCGAAACGGCGGGAAGACGAACCTGAGGCCATGGACATCACCCGGGAGTCGCTCCTCTTCCCCGCCCCCCGCAGCGCCGCCCTCCAGACCATGGCCCGGGGGGAGACGGGAGGCCTTCTTCTCATGGCGTATTCCAACATGCGGGGCTACGGAAACATCCATCCCACCATCGGGGAGCTGCGGGTCGGATACATGCCGCTTTGCATCCGGCATCCGTCGAGCGGGGAGCCGTACACCGCCGGGGAAGTCAAGGTCACCGAGGCGGAGATCCTGGCCAAGTTCACCGACGAGACGGAGGGGCCGCGCTTCACCGTCGGATACGGGATGTGCTTCGGCCACAACGAGGTGAAGGCCATCTCCATGGCCATTCTGGACCGCTCCCTTCAGACGGGGACGAACGCAACCCCGTCGGAGGACGCCGAGTTCGTTCTGTCCCACATCGACGGAATCGAGTCGATGGGTTTCTGCAATCACTGGAAGCTTCCCCACTACGTGGACTTCCAGTCCGATCTCGACCGCCTGCGGAGGGCGAAGGAAATTCATGAATCTCAGGGAATGGATGGGAAGAAAAAAGCGTGACGGCTGCGGGAACGGCCCCGATTACAGCTTTGCCTTTCTCGACGACGTCTCGAAGCGGGAGATCCGCCGGAAAATCCTCAAAGCCGTGGCCATCCCCGGCTACCAGGTCCCCTTCGGGTCGAGGGAGCTTCCCATCGCCCGCGGCTGGGGGACGGGCGGCCTTCAGGTCACCCTTTCCCTGGTCCTGCCCGAGGACATCCTGAAGGTCATCGACCAGGGCTGCGACGGAAGCGTGAACGCCGTCAACATCAAGCGTTTCATCCAGGCGGTGACGGGCGTCCGGCTCACGACGGACACCGGGGAGGCGACCCTCATCCAGACGCGCCACCGGGTCCCCGAGGAGCCCATGACGGACGCCCAGATCCTGATCCTCCAGGTTCCCTATCCCGAGGCCCTCCGGGAGGTGGAACCCTCGGAAAGGGTCACCCGGCGCATGCACGCCGAAGCGGATTACAGCAGGATGTGGCTTTACCTCTACGAGGACATCGTGAAGTTCGACGAGATCACCATCGGCTACCGCTACCCCGTGACGGTGAACGGGCGGTACATCATGGACCCGAGCCCCATCCCGCGGTGGGACATCCCCAAACTCCACATGGCCGAAACGCTGTTCCTCTTCGGCGCGGGCCGGGAAAAGCGGATCTACGCCGTGCCGCCCCACACGCCCGTCGTCCCGCTCGAGTTCGAGGACTTCCGGTTCAGGGTGGAGAACTTCGAAGGGAAGGCCTGCGCGCGCTGCGGCGCCACGGACACCTACCTCGACGAAATCATCGACGACGCCACGGGGCGGAGGCTCTTCTTCTGCTCCGACACGGGCTTCTGCGACAAGAGGTGCGGCGAATGAAACCGCTTCTCGAAATCCACGGCCTGACCAAGCTGTTCGGAAGCGGCTGCGGTCACTGCCTTCCCGGGGGCGTCTCCCCGGAGGAAGGGAACCGCTGCGGCCGCTGCGGGACCGTCGTCGGCTGCGGCGACGTTTCGCTCATGGTCTATCCCGGCGAAGTCCTCGGCGTCGTGGGCGAGAGCGGCTCCGGGAAAAGCACCCTCGTCCGCCTCATCCACTTCGAACTCGATGCGACGGCGGGCGAAATCTATCTGAACAACGGGAAAGAGGACGCCGCCCGTGAGAACCTCCTGATGCAAAGCCCTTTCCGGCGGCGGCAGATCCGGAGCCGGCACATGGGAATCGTCTATCAGAACCCCTGGCTGGGCCTGCGGATGCAGGTGAGCTCCGGGGGCAACATCGCCGAGAAGCTCCTGGCGGCGGGCTGGCGGAACGTCTCGGAGATCCGGAAACGGGCCGCCTTCCTGCTGGAGCGCACGGAAATCCCCGTGAACCGCATGGACGAACCGCCGGCGAATTTCAGCGGCGGCATGCAGCAGCGCGTGCAGATCGCCAAGGCGCTTTCCAACAACCCGCAGGTGCTTCTCCTGGACGAGGTGACGACGGGGCTGGATCTCTCCGTGCAGGCCCGCGTCCTCGATCTCATCCGGAATCTCCAGCGGGAACTCGCCGTGGCGATGATCGTCGTTTCCCACGACCTGGGCGTCATCCGCCTGCTGTGCCAGCGGACGATCGTCATGCGCCACGGCCGGGTCGTCGAGTCGGGGCTGACGGACCAGGTGCTGGAGGACCCCCGGCATGAATACACGCAGCTCCTGGTAAGCTCACAACTCTGAAAAACGGAGCGGGGCGGAGAAACGCCCCGTATCCCTGAAGGAAACCGTTCATGCTCGAAGTCCGAAACCTGTCCAAAACGTTCGTGATCCACATCCTGGGCGGCAAGTCCATCGAGGGGTTCCGGGGGGTCTCCTTCCGGCTTTGCCCCGGGGAATTCCTCGGCCTCACGGGGCGAAGCGGCTCCGGCAAGAGTTCCGTCCTCAAGTGCATCTACGGAACCTACCTCCCCGCGTCGGGCGAGGTGTGGTTCGCGTCGGAGCGGCTGGGAAGGGTGGACCTCGCCCGCGCCGGGGAGCAGGCGGTTCTCAGGGTCCGCGACGGCGAGATGGGCTACGTCTCCCAGTTTCTCCGGGTCATCCCCCGGATCGCCGCGGCGGACGTGGTCGCCGAACCGCTTCTCCGGGCCGGATCCGAGGCCGGCGCGGCCCGCCGGCAGGCGGCGGCGCTCCTGGAACGGCTCCGGATCCCGGCACGGCTGCACGATGCCTATCCCTCCACGTTCAGCGGCGGCGAGCAGCAGCGCATCAACATCGCCCGGGCCGTCATCCGGAAACCCCGCCTCCTCCTTCTCGACGAACCCACGGCGTCCCTGGACCGGGAATCCCAGGAGACCGTCATCGGCATCCTGCGGGAACTCAAGGAAAAAGGAACCTCCATGATCGGCATCTTTCACGACCGGGCGGCCCTGGAGGCCATCGCGGACAACGTCCTGGAACTGGCGAACGGGAGCATGGAACATGGGCGTCCCTGAACCGTTCGTCATCGAGAACGCCCATATCGTGACCCCCGGCGGAATCCGGCGGGGCGCATCGCTCGCCGTCGAGGACGGCCGCATCTCGGCCGTCGGCGGGAACATTCCCGCGGGACGTCGGCCGAGGCTCGACGCGTCGGGAAGCTGGATTCTCCCCGGATTCATCGACCTGCACAGCGACGCCCTCGAAAAAGACCTGGAACCGCGGCCCAACACCCGTTTTCCCCTCGACATCGTCCTTCACGAACTGGACAAGAAACTCGCCGCCTGCGGCGTGACGACCATCTTCCACTCCGTGTCGTTCGCGGAGGGGGAAATCGGCATCCGGTGCAACGAGACGGCGGCCTCGGTGGTCGCGCGGATCGCCGAGCTGGCGCCGCGCATGTCCGTGGACACCCGGGTCCATGCCCGGTTCGAGGTCACCGACGCGTCCGCCGTGCCCTGGCTGGAGGCCTTCCTGAAAGAAAGGAAGATCCACCTGTTCTCCTTCATGGACCATACGCCCGGGCAGGGGCAGTTCCGGGAGGAGGCGGCCTTCGAGAATTACTACGGCCGCGTCTACGGAAAAAAGACGGGAGAGATCCGCGAGATCATCGAGAACAAGTTCCGGTCCCGGGAAACCGCCGCCGGCCGGTTCGACCGCCTGGCCGCCCTGTGCCGCTCCATGGGGATCCCCATGGCGTCCCACGACGACGACTCGAAGGAGAAGGTCCTGTGGCTTCGCGAAAGGTCGGTGGGAATCTCGGAGTTTCCCGTCAACATGGAGGCCCTTCAGGCCGCGGGGGACGCGGGGCTTTGCATCTGCCTGGGCGCACCGAACGTTCTCAGGGGGTCGTCCCAGGCGGGGAATCTCAGCGCCCGGCAGGCCATCGAAAGAGGATACGGCGACATCCTGTGCTCGGATTACGCGCCCATGGCCATGCTCCACGCCGTATTCACGCTGGAGGCGCTGGGCCTGCGGCCCCTTCACGAGGCGGTGAACATGGTGAGCCTCCACCCTGCGGCGGCGGTGGGGATCTCCGGCGACAAAGGCTCGCTGGCGGAGGGAAAGGCGGCGGATTTCCTCCTCGTGGACCGCGACGGCGGGGTTCCCCGCATCCTCAAGACATTCGTATCGGGGAGGGAGGTGTTTTCCACATGCTCAAGATAGGAACCAAGATCGACGAGGTCCGCGTCGACGGCCACCTGGAGCTTCTGGCCAGGGACCTGGACTGTTTCGCCCGCCTGGACCTCCAGGCGGTGGAGATTCCCGTCCACGGTCTCGACGCCATCGTGCACGGGCGGCTGAACGGGTCGAGGGTCCGTTCCATCCGGCGGGTGCTCGACTCCTTCGGTTTCACTTACAGCGTTCACGCCCCGAATCCCCTGAACCTCATGGACCGCGACTGCGGGCGACTCCACGACCGGGTCTTCCGGGCCAGCATGGAATTCGCCTCGGAGATCGGATCGTCCGTCGTCGTCTATCACGCGGGCCGTTTCATCCCCGAGGAGGCATTCGACGCGCCCGGCTTCGCCGCGCCCGCGGAAGGGGAGCGAACCGCCCTGCTCCAGGGCGAGGCGCGGGCGCTGGGCGCCATCGCCGACGATTTTCCCGGAATCCGCATCTGCGTGGAAAACGCCCGCCCCTACCTCCGCCAACGGCATTACTGCTACGGCGAAAGCCCGAGGATCCTTGCGGAACAGGTCCGGCGGATCGGACGGCCGAACGTGCGGATCAACCTGGACCTGGGACATCTCTACATGGCGGCGAAGCACTACCGGTTCGACGCCGTGGAAGCCGTCCGCGCGTCGAGGGACTGCATCGGCCATGTGCACGTCCACGACAATTTCGGCCTTGCCGCCGATCACCGCCAGAAACAGCAGACCCACCTCGTCCCCTTCGGCCGGGGGGACGCCCACATGCCCGTGGGGTGGGGGGAAATCCCCTTCGCCGAAATTCTGGAAACCTTCATCGATTCCTACGACGGCCTCATGATCACGGAGCTGAGGAGCCGATACTTCGAGCGGACCGGCGAATCGATCGAGAACCTGAAGATCCTCCTCGGAAATCTTACAATATCCGCCGCCTTTCCCGATCCGGCCAGCGGCCGGCCCGGCCCCTCCGGGGACGGATGAAACGTCCTTCCGAAAGCGGATGGACCCGATCTCGGAACGGGCCTCCTTTCTACGACGCAGGATGCCCGGCCGCCCGAACGCCGGAACGGGGGGACAGTTCACGGCGGGGTCCGGGACCGTGTCCGTAGTAGTTCCATTTCGGAAAATTGAAATCCGACGTGACCGACCGGGGGAGCAGCAGCACCGCCTTGAGAAAGGCCTGGAGATCGGGAACGTTGTAGATGTTCAGCTCGTAGCCCCAGCGCTCCAGCTTCGCAAGGATTTTCCGCTTTTCGGGGGCCTTCCAGTTGATGGAGAAACGGTTGACGCCCCAGCCGTGGAACGCATCCAGGACGGCCAGGGCTTTGGACGGCGCGGCGAGGATGAGGGGCACGAGAAAGTCGACGGGACACTGGATGACCGCTCCGGGAAACGTCGCGGCGAGTTTGCGGAATCCCCGCTCCCGGAGCACTTCCACCATGCCGTTGAACCACAGCCTGTCGTCCGGAAGCCCCCCTTCCTTCAGGAGGTCCACGACGCGGTCGAGGAGCCTCCCGTTTTCCTTGAGGTCCAGCTTGAGCGATTTGCCGCTTTCCCGGAAGCTTTCGAGAATTTCCTCGAGGCGAAGGAGCGGTTCGCCCGGATGGGGAGGCAGGTCCTCGAAGGAATCGTCCCGCAGCACCACCTTTCCGCCGTCGGAATCGAGACGGACGTCGCATTCGGCCCACGCCACGGCGGAGGCGAGAAAATGCTTCAGGTTGGCCGCGTCGTTCACGCCGTGCCAGACCAGTTGCACGTGCCGCGGCAGCGCCTTCTCCGGAACGAGTTCCGTAATGTCGTAGACCTGTCCCGCCACGGTCCGCTCCGGCAGTTCCGCCCGCTTGGACCGGAAGATCGTGCTCGCGTGAAGGAGGAGGATTTCCTCGCTGTCCTCCATCTCCGCCACGACCCGAAGATTCTCCGGTTCGTTGTCCACGAAAGCGATGACCCGGTAGCCCGCCGCCCTGAAATGACGGATCCCCTCCGGCTTCGCCTCGACCACGCCGAGGCCCCAGCCGCGCCGATTCATGAAAAGGTGCTCGCCTGGGAAGTCCACCCTGTACTCCCGGCCGATGTCGTTGAGCGAGCGGAGGGTCTCCCCGCGGATCGCTTCGGGACGTCCCGTGTTGAGGGCCACGTGCGTCCGGGGCTGGATCTTGAACCACCGGATGACGTCCATGACGCCGGTGAAGGGTCGATGGGAACGGAGGATGCTTTCGGGCGTCCAGCACCTCCGGGCATACCACGCCAGGACGTCCGCCTTCAACGCCCCTCCGATGTTCATCGATTCCAGGAGCGTTTCCACCTGGGTCTCGCTGACGGTGACATTCTCGACGGCGAGACCGGCGAACCACGCCGTGCCGTGCTCCCGGTCATAGGATTTGAGGGCGTGGCGGATCATGTACCGGGAATCGAGGATGGTGCCGTCGATGTCGAAGAGAATCATGAGCTCGTCGTCGGGAAATCCGTGCCGCATCCGTTCGTAGTGATCGGACAGCCGCCTCATCCAGGTCGTCATGTTCCGTGCACTCCCTTCGCGTCTCCTTCCTGCCCCTTTTCCCGTTCTTCCGCTTCCTCCGTGAGTCAGATCCGGTCCCGGTGGACGAAAACCTCCACCGTGGAGCCCGTGACCCTGCTGCGCCCCGTGTACAGGAAAGAGAGCGTCCACAGGCTTTGCAGCATGAGGATCATGGAGGGGTCCCACAGCGCCGCGAGGCCGGCTTCGAGATCGACGGCCCGCGGCGCCGCCGGCAGGATCGCCGCAACCAGGGGGACGTAGAGGAGGGTCACGACGTTCATGATCTGGTATGCGGTCAGCCTGCCGTGACCGCGGAAGTCCGCCCTGAGGAATTCGGAGAGGAAACGCCAGGCCTGGGTCACGACGACCGCGACGAGGAGCGCCGCCTCGAACCTGGACAGGACAAACAGAACGGTGCCCGCCAGCCCCGCCGCGCTGTTGATCACGGCCGAAAAGGCCTGGACGGGAAACACCTCCCGGCCGTCGAGGCCGCTTTCATAAGCGATTTTTTTCGTCTTTCCCGAAAAGACGAAGACCCGGCGCCCGAGCAGCCGCCGGACGGCGGGCCCGAAATCGGTCAGCGGCCTCCCGTAGCAGCAGCCGAAGCTCACGCAGGCAAGCCGTCCCAGACCCTCGCCGAAGGCATAGGCGACGGCCATGGCCGCAATCGCCGGCATGAGCGGCATCGGCCGTCCCATGGCGGCCTCGACGAAACGGATCGCGAACGGGGCGATCAGGATGCCGGCGAAGGACGCCCCGCCCACGGTGAACGTATGGCGTTTTCCCTCGATGAGTCGCGCCAGGATCCTCGCCGCGGGCGCGCAGACCAGGAGGACCGAAACCAGCGTGAGAAGGGCCTCCGCCGTGGAAACGCCGACGGACGCCATGAGGACGATAGTGACGGCGGCGGCCAGCACGTAGGCGCAGGCGGAGAAGAATCCGTACCAGGTCAGGTTCAGGCCCGACCACAGACCGCTGTCCTCCTTTTGCACGGGGACGGCCGCCATGATCTGCCACTTCTCCCCGGGGAGCGTCCGGAAGGCCCATGGGAACAGAAGGGAAAGGATCAGTGTCAGGGTCGCAAGAAACAGGATTGCCGTCATGCCTCTCTCCCGTCCCGGCCGTTTCCGGGCGGCTCCAGGGCGCGGCCGACGGCCGAGCGCACCCGCACGTCCGTTTCGACGAGATCCCGGCCGAACCAGCGGGAGAACCGGCTTCGCGCCTCCCGGCATTGCTGGTTTCCCGCGATATCGCCGGCGAACGCGACGCGGCCTTTCTGAAACAGCAGGATGTCGGTGCTGCTGCCCGGCCTGAAGAGGCTCTTGGGGCGGCCCCTGTCGAGAAACATCCCAGGCCGTACGGGGGAAGGGCGGCGGTATTCCTCGTCGCTGTAACACTGGCGGATTCCGCCGATCATCAGCGCCACCACTTCGATCATCGCAACGAGGCCCGCCCCCGTGCCGCCGGGGCGGTCGGTGTCGATGACCGTGACCACCCGCCTGTTCTTCGAGAAGGGGGTGACAAGGGAGACCGTCGCCCCGGGATTGCAGGCATGGCAGGCTCCGTCGATCTCGTAGATGTCCGCCACGACGCCCGCCGCCGGCGTGTGGTTGTAATGGTATTTTTCGGGCGTCAGCCTGAAGACGGCGAAGTCGCCGTCACGAAAGGCTTCGAGCCACCGTTCCTTTCCGGGACCCAGGAGCTCCTCGTAATCGAAGAACTTCCCCTTCACGAACAGGGCCGAATCTTCCGACAGCGATCCGATGAGGACTTTCGAATCGGCGGGAGACAGGACGGTCCGTTCGTCCCCGGGCATGGGCCGGCATTCCCAGTAGCGGATCCGGCGCTCGAAAAGTTTTCTCGGCGTGTCCAGGCTTTCCGGGCGATCCAGGCACTCCCCCAGATCGATGCCGCAGGCCTTCGAAAAACCGCCGCTCCTCAGGCGGCCGCCGAGGAAAAGATCGTAGTTCAGGAAGCCGAGGACGGCGGACATGCGGCTCCCGGTGGCGGCGCGAAAGACGGCCGGAGCGTTCTCCCGCACGGAACCGTAGAGAAAGCGGATCACGGCGTCGCCGTACAGGCGCTCCGTTTCAACACGCCTCGTTTCCCGCTCGACATACTGGTGAATCATCGCATTCGATCCCCTTTTCGCCGAGGGCCCGCCGGCTCCCGGCCTGTTTCAGGGCGATGTGGGCCAGAAGGACGAAGATGAGGCGCCGCATCGTCTCGAGGGAAAGGCGGCCCTCGTTCATCGCGTCGTTTTTCACGAGGGCGAGGAAATCGGCCGGCTCCCGCCCCCCGGCGGCGCACCGCAGGGCCCGGTGAATCCCCGCGGCAAGGGGGCTTCGGAAATCGGCCCGCTTCAGGCCCTCGACCAGCGTTCCGAAGGCCTCTTCCATGTGGCGCCGGCGGAGATCCTCCCGGTAGTATCTTTCGGCGGCCCGGTTGAACTCGTCGCCTCCGAGTTCGAAAGGCGTCCGCGCGCCCGCCCCGTCGCAGACGGCCCGGGTGATCTTCCCCGCCGCCGAGAACAGCTCCGGTTCTGCGATCCTCCGGCGCAGGTCGTCCATGGCGTTTCGCAGCCCCATCATTTCGATCAAATCCGCGGCGTCTTCCTCGAGCACGCCGACGAGGGCCCTGCGGTACTCGCCGGCGCAGACCCTCAGGTAGCCGGGATACCGGCGGCTCCGGCGGACGTTGGCGACCCGAGCGACGATCCTCCCGAGGAAACGGTTTCCCGAGTCGGAACGGACGAAGAAGGTCGGAATCCCCGCGGCCGATCCGAAAACCGCCTGCCTGCGCTCGCTCTCGATGAAGGGATCGTCGGGAATCCCGTCGTGTCCCACGCGCCCCTCGGCGACGTACCGCATGGCCAGCGCGGTGACCAGGTTCTGCAGGTCGACGGCGCGTGCCATGTCCTCGCCGAAGCTTTCGAAGAGGCTGTACTGTCTCCCCTCGAACCCGGAAAAGCCCGCCACGGAATGCTCGCGCAGCTTGTAGAGCAGGTACAGCGACATTTTCGTGCTGAAGACCCCCAGATCGGCCAGGTCTTTCCTGAGGCGCTCGCCGTTGCCCGTGAAGCCGTCGAGGGCGGGGCTGCGTCCGGTGCTCATCAGCGAAACGAGGTAGTCGATGAGGCGGAAATCGGGCACGAAGTCGCCCCGAAGGCCGAAGACCCCGCCGATGAGACGGTCGAGCCACTCCGGTCCGAAGGGGGTCACGGGACGGCCGAAGACCCTGATTTTCGCCTTCTTCTTCCAGCGGCGCCAGAACATGCGCAGGTGCGTGTAGTCCATCTCGTGCGGCAGGAATCCCAGGACCTTCTCGGGGTGGAAATCGGCGAAATCGATCCTGTACGGCGCCGCGCTGTAGGTCCCGACGAAAAGGGGCAGGAAATGCTCGACGATCTTGATGACCAGGTCCCCCAGGTACTTCTCGTGGCGGCGGGTGAAGCCGGACCGTTCGTCGGCCAGCATGGCCGTGAGTTTCCGGCTTCCCAGGCTCACGTGGGTGCCGTTGTTGGCGAGACTGATGTTCGAAAGGGTGGGCAGCACGACGAGGTTGTTCGTGAGGATGCCCGCTTCGCGAAGCTTCTTCATGGCGTTGAGCTGGCTGCGGCTCAGGACCTCGTGGCACAGATGCATGTACGCGCACTTCGCTTCGCCGTTGTCCCAGCCCGACAGACACGGGTTCATGAACAGTTCCCGGTAAAAGGCGTCGGAGATGCTTTCGTTGAGCCGTTTCTGGCGCACGGGGGGATGGGGCGAGAGAAAGGCGATCGCCCGCTGTCCCTTCCGGCGCAGTCCGAATTTTTCCCCGGCCCATGCCATCAGGAGCTGCGTCAGGAGGAAGCGGCCCGCCGCCTCGTCCGCGGCGGCCTTCCCCATGCCCTCCGAGGGGAGCATGAGTCCCACGTAAAAGGAGTGGGTCTCGGGGGACGTGTTGTCGCAAAGGAAATGATCGAGGAGCGCCATGCCCGTTGCGCGGATGACGGGAGGCGTGTCGGGGCGCTCGCTGACCACGTCGGCAAGGGCCAGTTTCAGCAGGTAGCTGATGGGCACCCGGACATGCTCCTCGCCGTCCTCGACAAAGCAGAACCGGCCGGCGTCGGAACGGGGGCCCGCGGCGCGGCTCTTCTTGTCCGCCATCAGGTCGGCCCGGAAGATCGATTCCGCCTCGGGGCTGAGCAGGCGGCGTTGAAATCGCACCCAACTGTTTTCCCACACGTTTTCACGATTTCCGTCGAGATACGTCTCGAGGTCCGCCACCGCCCGTTGCGGCGTGTCGCCGGAAGCGGCCCGCCGCAGGATGTCGGCGTAGTAGTTCGACCGCCCGATCTGCAGCGGCAGGTCCACGTCCCCGCGGTTCCCGATGACCAGGGCCTGCAGTTCCGTTTCGGTTCCGCAGGTCGTGTCCCCGGCGGAAAAGGGCAGCGTTTCGAGCAGGCGCTCCGGCGTGCGCCGGTCGACGCCCATCCGTTCCACGACCTCATCGAGGGAAAGCCTTCCGTCCGGCAGGACGGCCGGCTGTCCCCGATGCAGGCCCGCCGTTTCGTTCACCTGGTTCATCGCCCTCACCTCCCGGCCAAAGCGTGGACAGATCAGCATCCGGGCTTCTCCTCCCGGGCTTTGCACACGACACAGACCTGTGCGACGGGGTTGGCCAGCAGCCGCTTCCTCGGAATCGGTTCCCCGCAGCTTTCGCAGATGCCGAACCGTCCGTTTTCCATCCGCACCAGGGCTTCCCGAAGCGAGATCAGCCGGAGCCGGTTCTGCTCGCTGATCGCAAGCTCCATGCTCGTGTCAGCCTCCGTCACGGCCAGATCGTAAAGATCGGGTGAAACGCCGTTTCCCTGCCGGAGACCCTGAAGACTCCGGTCGATGCTTTCCTGCAGGACGAGGACCCGTT
>ENA-ORXD01001476-ORXD01001476.1-sediment-metagenome-genome-assembly--contig:-NODE-1476-length-19297-cov-18.348907_pt1 | contig 19297 bp, 14 predicted proteins | sample MGYA00237862_ERZ511471 | MGnify/ENA metagenome assembly ERZ511471
TACTGAGTTGAAACCCGATAACAAGCGCATGAACCGGATCGCGGCCCTGTCGGGCCACTCCCGGTTATGCGTACGTTGTGCACCATGAGGTCAGAGCATTATTTCGGGTTGGTACGTGTTTCAATATTTCTGAACGATTAATAAAATAGCGAATTTTGCAATGGGCCGGAAATCAAGGATAAAAAAAGAGCGTCGTGTAGCCAATAAAAAAAACGAAATGTCCAACGACGCTGAATTTGAACATACGTGTAGCAAGATCAAAGATCTGTTTAGTCGTTATATGGCTGATGATTTGCTTGTATCTTTAAATATCTCTGATCTATGGCTCCCAAATATTTCGAGCCAGGTTAAACATGCTCTGGCATTCGCAATTTCGATTTCGATGACGGGCGATAGCTTTAAAGGATCATTAGCGATTGAATCATATTCGGATTTCACAGAATTCTTAAAACAACTATATGCAATTCTGCCAAGTTTTCCCACATTAGAAGACTACGTACCAGAACTAGATTGGGGTGAGGTGAAGTTCCAATCGAAGGATTCGCTAATGCGAATCTTCTATGGGGGATCCGTAGAGCGAATCCCGGATTTTGTCACCGCATTCTATCTAATCCATGGAGACGATATAAAGGCATGCCAAGACATGCATTTCGCTTTGCTGGCGCAGGATCAGGTATTAGCGGCTGTAGATAGGACTATTGTTGGTGTCGCAGACGATATAGAGAATGGCCATATCGAGATTCCCGCAGAGGCCTTTTGGAGAAAGTGTCGAGACGCAATTTTTTCCCTTTCTATGCGAGCTGAATTTGAAAGTGTAAGCCAGGGGCTAGTGACTAAACTGGCTGTTCTTCCAATGCCTAAACGACTAATGGACTTCGGTAACGCTTTGATATCAGGTTCGGCACTTCCCTCCTTTCTGGTTGAAGTTGAAAACCGCCGTTTTCCTTTGTCACTCCGAAATGCAGTAGCATCTGTTATTCAGTATTGGGCAGGCAAGAACAGAATCGCATCCACAGCAGGCATGGCCGATTTTCTTTCCGCCCGGCTTCAGGATGTCATCAAGGGGCCTTTTCAGGTTGTTACGCGTACCGAACGGCAGCCTTATATTTTCTCTGCGGCTATCCTGGGTGGGGCCAAAGTATATCTGGTTATAGTCTTGGATGAGACAGATATGGAACAACTACCGAGTTTAGACCGTAGCTTGAAGTTAGCAGTTAATTCAGGCGACTGGGCATTGCAACAGGTTGGTAAAGCAGGCGCAATTCAAACTCGTACGAAAGATGGTATTCTACCGTCAGTCGACCAGTTGGTAGTGGTCGCGGTGCTTGCCCGCGTTAATACAGTGCCTGGATTTGTTAAAATCCCGAAGACAAAAGCACGGATATTGCCTCTGCCCGACTTTGTTACAATTTTCGATTCAATTGAGAGCATCAAGGAACTTGATCGCTATTGGGAATTCTTGGATGCTTATTCTCCGATAATCGGCGGGTTCAGCGGTCCTGCAGATTGTTTTGGGGCTTTTCGCGATTCAAATGCGCTGCTATCCGACGGCGCTGTCGTTCCTACAATGATAAGTCTAGATCCACATTGGGGCTCTACGTGGCGTTATCGGACCTTGATTAACTATTGGGAAAATGCTCCACCGTTGTTTCCAGATGTGCCAAATACAGAATGGGAGGTTGAGTGTGATTCGGATGGCCTATATAGGTCGACCGCTAAGCGTCTTCCACTTCTATCCTGGGGCGCAGTCGTCGGCAATTGCGTTGTTCACTTTATGTTGTTTGTTGGGGAGCAACCAATCGAAATAGATGACGGGCGCATCCTTGAATTGCTTATCCATTGCCTTGCAGACACATTCAACCAGCGTCAATCAATAGTTTCCAACTTACCTTTGTTTGAGTATAGCAAGATTGTAACTACGTGCCGTGCCAAAATGGACTCTCTTGTTTCTCAGCTAAATCGAGACCACTCTGAAGAGCCCCTTTTTTCAGACTGGCACATTACCAAGAATTTAGAAAACAACTCAGTTTGTGTCATAGTTCAAACAAATCTCCAACAAGTTCAAAAACAGTTGTCCGAAATAGCCGACGCTTCTTTTGAGGTTGCAGCTTCCGAGGCTTGGATCAATGGACTCTCCTCTATCTTAGGACTTGCTACTGATTCTAAAGTTTTGGCTGAGCTGCGCACTACGTCTGTGAGAAAACCGCGCTTTATGTTGAAGGCCATGCAAAGGGCTGTTGACGTCCCAGATTATGCAAGACCGCATTTGCCAAATTCTGAGCACTACAAACTCGCGCGACGTGATCTTGCGGTTGCTTTCAGAGACCTTGGAGCCGAGGAGGGCAAGTACGAGTTGTCAGCCGCCAAGGCCCTGATCGACCCCGCTCGTGATAACTTCCGAACTTTAGTCCACAGCAGGGTGGCGGCACTGCAACGTTCCGAGCTTATCAAGTTTTGTATTGAGCAGATAGACGCTTTGATCGCAAAATACGATCGCGAGTACACTCGAATACAAATTAGCCTATCTCATGAGGTGAACTATAACCGCACCACAAGGCTTGCCGAAGCCCACGATCAGCTTGTGAAAGAGTCACGTAACTATCGATATCTGCTTGAATGCTGTCTCGGCATGCCAGCGTCTGGATTCGATCAAGTTTCACAAGAGGTGGTAGTGCAGTTGGTAGCGAGCATTGACTGGCTAATAGTGCTGTACAATGCCAGCGACGTTTTACATAATGGACTAGATGTGGCAGGCATAGAGCTCGATTACTTTTTTATCCCTCATGTGTATTACTCAGACATTAACGATAGCAGTGAGAAAGCATTTGGAAATGAAGCCGCGGAGATGAAGCTCGGTCTGGGAACAAATGAGGGAGATGAAGTTCGAGCGATCGAACCAGTTGATGCAGAATGGAACAACCTCGATCAAGCCTTCTATAAAGACACTGGGGTAAGTCTAAGTAGGTTTCTGACATGCTTGCTTGTTTTCGCCCGATGGCCTTCTGCAATCGAAGAAAAAGAGCTTCGTTTCTCATATTCGGCGTCACGCGATAAAGTCCGCCATGTATTGGTTGAGTTAGTCACCGGCCTAACCGACGACGAGGCAGAAAAATCCATTACTCTTGCACAACTCAATCCAAAAGGGATAAGGCGCCTATTAGGCAAGTCCACAGATGAAGGCGATGTCCCTCTATGGGAGCACAATAAGCGGGGTGAACGCTATACGATTAAGCCACTCATTCAGAATGAGCATGGAGTTCTGACCTGGGGTGCCGCTACTGTGGAGCGTGCAGCCAGAATTTGGCAGCAGACTCTTGCAAATGGCTACATGCCTGCTGATTTTGACTGGCCAAACACTAAAAAAGCAGTGCGTAATATCAAGAGCCGCCTGGAGGAAAAGTTAGAAGAAATAACCACCGCCATTCTTTCTCGTGCCACACCTTACGCGGTCAAAGGAATCGATTTCATGCGACGTTTTCCTAAAGAAGGCTTTGATGATGTCGGAGACTTCGATGGCTTGGCTTACTGGCCGAGAACCAATCAATGGATCACCGCTGAGTGTAAATATAACCAACCCGCTTTCTGCTTGAAGGATGCGAGGCGCTTGCGGGACCGTATTTTTGGAACGGCTGAGGACAGAGAGCAGTTCGGAAAAATTGAACGCCGTCGAGCATTTTTTCAAGCTTATATTGATCAAATACGCGCGTGTCTGGATTGGCCACAACCTGAAGTCTTTCAGCCGAAAGTTCATGAGCTATACGTGTGCCGCGATATCTACTGGTGGGTTCGTAACCCTCCTTATCCGGTACCGACGCATTTTATACGTGTAGACCGCCTTGATAATTGGCTGCGGGACAACGGACTGCTCATGTAAACCGATGATGTAAGTTCTGCTCCTGCGGTAACCTTCGGCTACGATAGCATACTATAAACGTTCAGCCGAAAAATTTTGCAGGGAGATGATGCACAACAACAGCATTGAGAAGGATGCGAATTGCGCTGCGCTTCATTCGCACCTCTCATGCTGGGCGTTGCCGTCGCGCTGCGCGCGTCGGCAACGGCGGAGCTAAGCTACCGCTTCTGCGCTCTTTGTGTGGCGCCTACGATCACAAACTCCGGTTATGATTGTGGGTTAATATGATAAGGCAATATAGCCTCGCGCGCTGATTCGCGCGGCGCCAAACAATCGCTCAAGCGGTCGTCACTTCACCTGCAAGGGCTGCTTCGCAGCCCAGCAGGTTCATGCCTCCGCTTAGCTCCGCCGTTAACAATAATAAAAAGGAGTTAATATTGAAGATTAGACAATCGACAGAATCAGAACGGAATGAATTATTGAACATACATAATCAGGCATTTGGTCAGGATAAAGGGCCGGTAATAGCTAAACTCGCTGATGATCTGCTGAATGATGAAACAGCAAAACCAATATTATCATTAGTAGCTGTTAAGAACGACAAACTTGTTGGCCATGTTTTGTTCACTAAAGCTTTGATTACAAAAGTAGAAAATTTAATATCTGCTCAAATCTTGGCCCCGTTGGCCATCCTGCCAGACGAACAAAAAAAAGGCATTGGAGAAAAACTAATTAACGAAGGTTTGAGACAACTTAAAGAATCGGGAACAGAATTAGTTTTTGTTCTGGGCCATCCTACTTATTACCCCCGTTGTGGCTTTATACCGGCAGGGGCTCAAGGTTTTGAAGCGCCTTATCCTATACCAGAAGAACACGCGGGAGCATGGATGATTCTAGCGTTAAAAGATGATGTCTTAAATAATAACCCAGGGCAAGTTCAATGTTCAAAAGTATTAAACGAACCCCAGCACTGGAGAGAATAATTATGTTAACCAGTCGTTTCACCGGACTCGTTGAGGCTCGCCGGTGAACTCACAATTATACACCATACAAGGAGACAGTATGATCGTTAAATCGAATGAGGCACAGAAGAGAAGCTTCCTGGGAGTTGATTTTATTCTGCTCTCGCATGGACCGGAATCAATGGTAACGAAAATGCTTTACAAGAAAGAGGACAATCCTCCGTTACATAAGCATCCGAATGAGCAGAGTGGATATGTGATCTCCGGAAAATATAGAATTATTGTTGATAATGTCGGGAGCGAAATTGGTCCGGGTGATTCATACTCCATTCCTCGCGATGTTGAGCATAGCATTGAAATCGTAGATCCCGGTGAAGTACTGGACTTCTTCAGTCCACCAAGAAAGGACTATCTATAAGGACACAAAATTAAATTTGAATCCCTTTTTTCTGGTATGATATAATGGAATACCAAAGAAGGGGATTGATTATGGGAAAGGCAAAAATAGCAATCACATTGGACGCCGAATTTATCACTGAATTGGATAGATTAGTCGAGGAAAATTATTTTCAAAATCGCAGCCAGGCAATCCGCGATGCTGTGCGCGAAAAACTCGCCAGAATGAAGCGCAGCCGGCTATCTATGGAATGTGCAAAGCTTAATCCGAAATTTGAAAAAGCTATGGCGGAAGAAGGATTAGATGAGAATGTGACCCAATGGCCAGAATATTGAGAGGTGAAATCCGGTGGGCGGATTTGAATACCGTGCGGGGACATGAACAGGCTGGCTTGCGCCCCGTACTCATTTTGAGCCACGACATTTTTAATGAACGCTCAGGTACAGTCATCGCTGTGGCCATTACGGGCCAGCCGCAAAAAGCTGGATTCCCGTTAATCCTTGAACTGAAGTCCCTCAATTTACCCAAGAAATCATGGCTTAAAATCAGTCAAATCCGAACATTGTCCGTTGAGAGGATCGGTAAAATCATTGGTGAAGCATCTCTGGAAGAATTGAATCAGGCCATAGAAGGGTTGAATGAAATATTTGCGTAGCAAAGCCAATCCAGCCGATCGCTTACGCTCCGGCTGATTTCTTCGTTCGGCCGCGCTGCGCGGCCGCACTCGCCCGATTAGTCCGACCGCGCGCTGATTCGCGCGTTCGAACAAATCGTTCGAGCACATTCGCCAGCAGCCTTACCGAGCAAGCTCGGCAGCCTGCCACCGAACCGCTCAACTCGCCGTTAGCGTCTCAGGAAAGGCATTCGCTGAGATTATGGAAATAACGAATATGAAAACTGTATCTCTGGTTCTTGGGAGTGGCGGCGCTCGAGGTTTAGCACATATTGGCGTAATTCATTGGCTTGAAGAAAACAATTATGAAATACGATCAATAGTCGGTTGCTCAATCGGTGCAGTCATAGGGGGAATACATGCTGCCGGAAAACTGGATGTATATGAGCAGTGGGTGCGTTCCATCACGAAAGTTGACATCGTCGCGCTACTGGATCTTTCCTGGGAAAAGAGCGGTCTCGTAAGAGGCGACAAACTCATCAATACCCTTATCAATCTAGTAGGAGAGCAATTAATCGAAGATCTCCCCTTTGCATATACGGCTGTTGCGACCGATATAAAAAGCCAGAAGGAAATATGGATAAAGTCGGGTAGTCTCTTTGATGCCATGAGAGCGTCTTTCGCAATACCGCTTCTCTTTACCCCTTTCAAATACAAAGGGGGAGATCTTGTTGATGGAGGGGTTTTAAATCCTGTGCCGATTGCGCCAACGTTTGGTGATGAAACCGACATTACTATTGCCGTAAATCTGGGGGGCCCCGCACAGAATCCGGAAGAGCGGAGCACCTTGAGTGCTGCTCCAGCGTCCCCTTCATCTCCGTTCCGTGAAAGGATCAATCGCTTCATAAATCAACTCCAACGATCCGTGACAAGCAGGGGCAGTGGAGATTGGGGAGCGTACGATATCGCCATTCAGGCGTTTGAGACTATGCAGAGTAGCATCGCGCGCCAAAAGCTTGCCGCTTACCCGCCGGACATAGTCATAGAAATTGCCAGGAACGCGTGTCATACATTAGAGTTTGACCGGGCATCCGAGATGATTGAATTGGGATATAGGCGGGCGAAAGAATGCCTATCTAAAGCTAAGAAGCAGGGGTGAAATGATGAACGCTAACGAGGCGCTCAACCGGACGGCGGGTACGTCCTGCGATTGCCACGAGCGTCTCGGCCCGCCGCCGGTCATGCGGGACGTTATAATTAAAAAGGAATTGACAAAGGGTGACATATGTGTACATAATGGGGCACACAGATGGAGGGTGTGATTATGAAATTCTTGAGCGTCCGAGATTTAAGAGGCAAATCTGCACAAATCTGGAAAGAGCTACCAGACGAAAGAGAGATGATTGTTACCAGCAATGGTCGGCCAATAGCCATTCTTGCTGCAATAACCGAGGCAAATCTTGAGGAATCGCTATCGGCATTTCGCAGAGCACGTGCCATTGAGGCCGTTGTTTCTCTCCAGCGGAGATCTGTAGAGAAAGGAACAGATAAGATTTCGTTGGATGAAATCAATGCCGAAATTCAATCTGTTCGTGAAAAGCGTGCGTGATGGACATTGTCATTGATACCAATGTTCTTGTTGCGGGTCTTTTATCGCCGTTCGGGGCTTGTGGCGAAATCGTACGCATGGTCTCAGCAGGTGAACTGACGCTATCCTTTGATGCACGGGTTCTATCAGAATACAACGAGGTTTTGCGACGCCCGATGTTTGGATTTGAAGAAGAAAAGGTCGCCGCGTTTCTTGGCTATATTGTGTATCGCGGCCGGGCGGCTGCACCTTCCCCTTTGACCCGTTCACTCCCTGATCCTGATGATGAACCTTTTCTCGAAGTCACTCTTGCAAGTCAAGCTGTCTGTCTTGTTACAGGAAATCAAAAACATTTCCCTGCCGAACGATGCAAAGGCGCTAAAATCATATCACCCAATGAGTTTTTAATTTTTTTAAAAAAACAACAAGCAGAAAAAGAACGTATAACAAAACGCTCAACCCGGACGCGCAAGAAACCGCGCGCCGGTTAGCTTTCCGTTGCCGACGCGCGCAGCGCGTCGGCAACGGAAAGCTAAGCTACCGCTTCTGCGCTCTTTGTGTGGCGCCTACGATCGCAAACTCCGGTTATGATTGTGGGTTCATATAATAAGGCAATATAGCCTCGCGCGCTGATTCGCGCGGCGCCGACAAATCGCTCAAGCCGTCGTCACTTCACCTGCAAGGGCTGCTTCGCAGCCCAGCAGGTTCATGCCTCCGCTTAGCTCCGCCGTTAGGCAGCTAAATCATCTATGAAAAGCAATTTAGACGATAAGCATTTACTAGAACGAGCCCCAGTCAGCAGGATCTTTCTGAAATACGCGCTACCAAGCGTCGTCACGATGGTGTTTTTTGGCGTGCAGAGTCTGGTAGACGGCATCGTAGTGGGAAACCATTTGGGGTCAGACGCTTTGGGCGGGATCAACATCATCCTGCCATTTTTCAGCTTTATTATGGTGTTGGCGCTGATCGTCGGCATCGGAAGCCAGACTCTGGTCAGTATGGAACTGGGTCGCAAAAACACAGAAAAGGCGCAGGACGCGATGTCTACTGGCTTTTGGGCGCTGGTAGCGGTCAGTCTGATGGCAACGGCTTTTCTGCTGCTGTTCGCAGAACCGCTGACCACACTGATGGGGGCCGACGAGCGGTTGCTGCCGTTCTCGCTTGCCTACCTTAAAGGGCTGGTGCCGTTCATATTGCCACTGACTTTATGCTTTTATTCCGATGCCATGCTGAAGGCATTGGGGCATCCCAAGTTTTCGATGATTATCATGTCACTAAGCGTGGTGATCAATGTGTTACTGACTTTTTATTTTGTGATGGGACTGGACTGGGGCACGACTGGGGCGAGCGTGGCCACTGGTCTATCTTTCACTATCGGATTGCTGATTTCCGGTAGTATCACCTTCAATCCCAAACAACGGCTGTCGATGCTGAAGGGTCGTTTCCACATGCTGCTCTTGCGCCGCGCCGCTTACAACGGCTCATCCGAAGGTGTGTCGGAAATGGCGGCTGCGGTCAGTATTCTGATCATCAATCTCACCGTCGTTCGCCTCTTGGGGGCTGACGGTGTGGCTGCGTTCACTGCCATCAACTACGTTAACTTCATGGGTGTTTTGTTGTTCCTCGGTATTTCGGATGGCCTGATCCCGATGCTGAGCTACAACTACGGAGCCGGAAACCACGAGCGGGTTAAGCGATTATTTCGCTTTGCCGCAGTGGTCAATTTGAGCATCGGTGTCATGGTGTTTATCGTGTTGCAGTTACTCGGAAGCCATGCAATGCTGTTGTTCTTCGATAGCAGCGAAAGCCAAGCGTTCCAGATCGCAGCTGATGGCTTGCACCTCTTCGTTTTCGTGTTTTTAGTAAACGGACTTAACGTGCTGATTATCGCCTATTTCACTGCACTAGGCGAAGCTAAAAATTCATTCATCATTGCCGTGCTGCGTGGTTTGGTGTTCTTGCTGATTGGTGTCACTGTGTTACCAATATTTATCGGTATTAATGGTGTCTGGGCGGCAATCCCGCTGGCGGAGTTGCTGGCACTAGGAGTGGCACTCCTACTGATTCATAGGACACACAAAAAATTGTTTTCACATGTATAGACATTTGCCTAACAACAGCGTTAACCCAGACACCCAACTGAGCTGCGCTCCGTTGGGTGCCGGTTACGCTGGACGTTCGACAAGAAGCAATGAAGGAAGTCAAAGCTATGATTCGTCCATTCAATAGGACTGATTTGCATGCTCTTCATCGCATGATTTGTGGGACTATTGATGCTTCATATTCGGGTGTGTATCCACCTCGTGCGGTGGAATTCTTTAAAGAGCACCATTCGGAGAAGAAAATTGCTGAGCGAAGTGCAGTTGGAGAAATATTGGTTCTTATCTCCGAACGAGATGGTTCTATTATGGCAGCCGGTGCCTTGATAGACTCCGAGATAATCGGCGTATTTGTGCGTTCTGATCATCAGCGGCAAGGCTATGGCAAAGCCATAATGATCCAGCTTGAGCAGATAGCGATGAAGCAGGGGATTCGAAAACTCAGCCTGAGCATATCTTTGCCTTCAAAACCATTCTATGAGCATCTCGGCTATAGAGTTCTTGACGAGTGCGTTCTTGATGTTGGCGGGGGAGAGTGCTTGAAGTACTGGGCTGGTGAGAAAGAGTTACATCCACGAGACATACAGAAAGTGAACATGGCAACTGAGGAGATCGTAAAAACAGCGGGCGATGCCGCAGAGGTTGACGAACTCCTCTGGCGTATCCTGTGGCAGCCTCTCGGCTTTCCCCGTAATATCCGGAGTAAATTCAGTATCGACGGTAAGAAGCTTGAGCTAGCGGCCAAAGAAAACGGGCGGATCGTTGGCGGATTGGTTGCAGTATGGACAGCCGAGAATGAGATTGAACTAAGACATTTGGCTGTTGCCTCCGACTATCAGCGAAAGGGCATCGGCCAGGGGCTCATTACCGAACTATGTCGTATCGCATCAGTTAAAATGTGCCATCAGATTCATACCATCGCACGAAACACATCCGTGGACTTCTTCAGAAAAGTCGGATTCCGATCTGCACTGGGACGCGCACCAGAGCATCCGGTATTCTTGGAACATGGTATTATGTTTGAACTTATGGAAAAAATTGTCGAACCAATTGCTTCAGCGGACGGTGACCGCCGCTGAGCTTTGCGTTGCCGCCGCGCTGCGCGCGTCGGCAACGGCGGAGCTTAGTACACGCATTCATATATACGATGACGTATTATACTTGCATAAGTAGAAATCCTGTGTCACAATACGCTTCAAAGCACAGAGAGGTGTATTGTGCCAAGAGAATGCCCCTATCGGATTCTTCTGGATGCTGAGGAGAAGAGGGCCCTTGAGTCGGTCGCACGAAAATATACGTCACCTTATCGTGATGTCGTCCGTGCCAAGGTGGTGTTACTCGCCGCGGAGGGAATGGACAACAAGGCGATCGGTGAAAAACTCGATCTTCCGCGCCAGATCGTGTCGAAGTGGCGGAAACGCTTCTTCGACAAACGTCTTGCCGGTCTTGAGGAACGGTCAAGACGCGGCAGGCCCAGCGTTTTTCCCCCCAGAGGTGGTGATTGAAATCAAGGCCCCGGCTTGCCAGCTGCCTCGGGATCTGGGGCTTCCGTTTTCTTCCCTTACGGCGGAGGAAATTGCGAAGCAGGCCGTGGAGAGAGGCATTGTCGCCAGTTGGCTCAATCAGGTCGAGATTTATTTTTCCATCCTCCAACGGAAAATCCTGACCCCGAATGACTTCGTGAATCTCGGAGAACTCGAGTCCCGCATTCTTGATTTCCCGAAACTCTACGAAAAGACGGCGACAGCTTTCCGATGGAAATTTACCCGCCAGGATCTGAAAAATGTCCTGGCACGCCTTTCTAACCCAGCGCGCCTGCTAAAAAATGCGGCGTGAAATACGTCACCGAACTTATGAGCCAGAGTGCTTAGCTCCGCTGTTATGTGTAGGATGAAGCACACAAAACAACAGCCAGTTATTCAATTATGAGGAGTATGCAATGCCTAATGTGACAGCTAATGGAATACAGATTGAATATGATACTTTTGGTGCCATCTCGTCTCCCGCCTTATTGTTGATAATGGGAGGAGGGAGCCAGATGATTTATTGGGAAGTCGAGTTCTGCGAGTTGTTGGCAAAAAACGGGCTCTTTGTGATTCGGTTCGATAACCGAGACATCGGCTTGTCGACAAAATTTGAAAATGCTGGCGTTCCCGACATGATGGCGGCAATGAGAGGTGAACCTGTAAACCCGCCATACACTGTTGAGGATATGGCAGATGATGCTGTTGGTTTGCTTGATGCGTTGGGCATTGAGAAGGCACATATCTGTGGTGCTTCTGTGGGGGGTATGATTGCCCAGGTCATTTCGTATCGGCATCCAGAGCGTGTCACGAGCTTGACCTCTATCATGTCAAGCACAGGAAATCCTGAACTACCACAAATAAAACCGGATGTTTTGGCTGAGGTATATAAACCCGTTCCGGACGAACGTGAAGCGTATATTGAACATCACGTGAATATGTGGCGAACGCTCTGGAGCCCTGGTTTTCCCTTTGACGAAAAGCGATTGCGGTCTCTCATGGCCGAGAGCTTTGACCGTTCTTATTACCCGCAAGGCATGTCACGTCAAGGCGCGGCTGTTCTTGCCCATGGTTACCAAAAATCATCAATTTCATCGATTAAAGTTCCAACGCTCGTAATCCATGGAGATAAGGATCCATTCATGTCGGTGGAAGGCGGCAAGGAAACAGCGCAGCTTATTTCGGGAGCAAAATTAGTCATAATTGATGGAATGGGCCATGACATGCCAAAAGAGGCTTGGTCTACAATAATAGATGCTATATCCAATCATACAAAACAGGCTAGCAGATAATATAAAAATCCTATCAAATCAATATATTGAATGGAACATAACAATTTCATTCAGTGGATGGCGTGAACGTCGGCGGCGCTTTCGCGGAAAACTCGGATGGCGCCACCGCTGATGAAAAGCGTTACACCAAAAGGACACAAAATCAAATTTGAATCCCTTTTCTCCGGTATGATATAATGGAATACCAAAGAAGGGGATTGATTATGGGAAAGGCAAAAATAGCAATCACATTGGACGCCGAATTTATCACTGAATTGGATAGATTAGTCGAGGAAAATTATTTTCAAAATCGCAGCCAGGCAATCCGCGATGCTGTGCGCGAAAAACTCGCCAGAATGAAGCGCAGCCGGCTATCTATGGAATGTGCAAAGCTTAATCCGAAATTTGAAAAAGCTATGGCGGAAGAAGGATTAGATGAGAATGTGACCCAATGGCCAGAATATTGAGAGGTGAAATCCGGTGGGCGGATTTGAATACCGTGCGGGGACATGAACAGGCTGGCTTGCGCCCCGTACTCATTTTGAGCCACGACATTTTTAATGAACGCTCAGGTACAGTCATCGCTGTGGCCATTACGGGCCAGCCGCAAAAAGCTGGATTCCCGTTAATCCTTGAACTGAAGTCCCTCAATTTACCCAAGAAATCATGGCTTAAAATCAGTCAAATCCGAACATTGTCCGTTGAGAGGATCGGTAAAATCATTGGTGAAGCATCTCTGGAAGAATTGAATCAGGCCATAGAAGGGTTGAATGAAATATTTGCGTAGCAAAGCCAATCCAGCCGATCGCTTACGCTCCGGCTGATTTCTTCGTTCGGCCGCGCTGCGCGGCCGCACTCGCCCGATTAGTCCGACCGCGCGCTGATTCGCGCGTTCGAACAAATCGTTCGAGCACATTCGCCAGCAGCCTTACCGAGCAAGCTCGGCAGCCTGCCACCGAACCGCTCAACTCGCCGTTAGCGTCTCAGGAAAGGCATTCGCTGAGATTATGGAAATAACGAATATGAAAACTGTATCTCTGGTTCTTGGGAGTGGCGGCGCTCGAGGTTTAGCACATATTGGCGTAATTCATTGGCTTGAAGAAAACAATTATGAAATACGATCAATAGTCGGTTGCTCAATCGGTGCAGTCATAGGGGGAATACATGCTGCCGGAAAACTGGATGTATATGAGCAGTGGGTGCGTTCCATCACGAAAGTTGACATCGTCGCGCTACTGGATCTTTCCTGGGAAAAGAGCGGTCTCGTAAGAGGCGACAAACTCATCAATACCCTTATCAATCTAGTAGGAGAGCAATTAATCGAAGATCTCCCCTTTGCATATACGGCTGTTGCGACCGATATAAAAAGCCAGAAGGAAATATGGATAAAGTCGGGTAGTCTCTTTGATGCCATGAGAGCGTCTTTCGCAATACCGCTTCTCTTTACCCCTTTCAAATACAAAGGGGGAGATCTTGTTGATGGAGGGGTTTTAAATCCTGTGCCGATTGCGCCAACGTTTGGTGATGAAACCGACATTACTATTGCCGTAAATCTGGGGGGCCCCGCACAGAATCCGGAAGAGCGGAGCACCTTGAGTGCTGCTCCAGCGTCCCCTTCATCTCCGTTCCGTGAAAGGATCAATCGCTTCATAAATCAACTCCAACGATCCGTGACAAGCAGGGGCAGTGGAGATTGGGGAGCGTACGATATCGCCATTCAGGCGTTTGAGACTATGCAGAGTAGCATCGCGCGCCAAAAGCTTGCCGCTTACCCGCCGGACATAGTCATAGAAATTGCCAGGAACGCGTGTCATACATTAGAGTTTGACCGGGCATCCGAGATGATTGAATTGGGATATAGGCGGGCGAAAGAATGCCTATCTAAAGCTAAGAAGCAGGGGTGAAATGATGAACGCTAACGAGGCGCTCAACCGGACGGCGGGTACGTCCTGCGATTGCCACGAGCGTCTCGGCCCGCCGCCGGTCATGCGGGACGTTATAATTAAAAAGGAATTGACAAAGGGTGACATATGTGTACATAATGGGGCACACAGATGGAGGGTGTGATTATGAAATTCTTGAGCGTCCGAGATTTAAGAGGCAAATCTGCACAAATCTGGAAAGAGCTACCAGACGAAAGAGAGATGATTGTTACCAGCAATGGTCGGCCAATAGCCATTCTTGCTGCAATAACCGAGGCAAATCTTGAGGAATCGCTATCGGCATTTCGCAGAGCACGTGCCATTGAGGCCGTTGTTTCTCTCCAGCGGAGATCTGTAGAGAAAGGAACAGATAAGATTTCGTTGGATGAAATCAATGCCGAAATTCAATCTGTTCGTGAAAAGCGTGCGTGATGGACATTGTCATTGATACCAATGTTCTTGTTGCGGGTCTTTTATCGCCGTTCGGGGCTTGTGGCGAAATCGTACGCATGGTCTCAGCAGGTGAACTGACGCTATCCTTTGATGCACGGGTTCTATCAGAATACAACGAGGTTTTGCGACGCCCGATGTTTGGATTTGAAGAAGAAAAGGTCGCCGCGTTTCTTGGCTATATTGTGTATCGCGGCCGGGCGGCTGCACCTTCCCCTTTGACCCGTTCACTCCCTGATCCTGATGATGAACCTTTTCTCGAAGTCACTCTTGCAAGTCAAGCTGTCTGTCTTGTTACAGGAAATCAAAAACATTTCCCTGCCGAACGATGCAAAGGCGCTAAAATCATATCACCCAATGAGTTTTTAATTTTTTTAAAAAAACAACAAGCAGAAAAAGAACGTATAACAAAACGCTCAACCCGGACGCGCAAGAAACCGCGCGCCGGTTAGCTTTCCGTTGCCGACGCGCGCAGCGCGTCGGCAACGGAAAGCTAAGCTACCGCTTCTGCGCTCTTTGTGTGGCGCCTACGATCGCAAACTCCGGTTATGATTGTGGGTTCATATAATAAGGCAATATAGCCTCGCGCGCTGATTCGCGCGGCGCCGACAAATCGCTCAAGCCGTCGTCACTTCACCTGCAAGGGCTGCTTCGCAGCCCAGCAGGTTCATGCCTCCGCTTAGCTCCGCCGTTAGGCAGCTAAATCATCTATGAAAAGCAATTTAGACGATAAGCATTTACTAGAACGAGCCCCAGTCAGCAGGATCTTTCTGAAATACGCGCTACCAAGCGTCGTCACGATGGTGTTTTTTGGCGTGCAGAGTCTGGTAGACGGCATCGTAGTGGGAAACCATTTGGGGTCAGACGCTTTGGGCGGGATCAACATCATCCTGCCATTTTTCAGCTTTATTATGGTGTTGGCGCTGATCGTCGGCATCGGAAGCCAGACTCTGGTCAGTATGGAACTGGGTCGCAAAAACACAGAAAAGGCGCAGGACGCGATGTCTACTGGCTTTTGGGCGCTGGTAGCGGTCAGTCTGATGGCAACGGCTTTTCTGCTGCTGTTCGCAGAACCGCTGACCACACTGATGGGGGCCGACGAGCGGTTGCTGCCGTTCTCGCTTGCCTACCTTAAAGGGCTGGTGCCGTTCATATTGCCACTGACTTTATGCTTTTATTCCGATGCCATGCTGAAGGCATTGGGGCATCCCAAGTTTTCGATGATTATCATGTCACTAAGCGTGGTGATCAATGTGTTACTGACTTTTTATTTTGTGATGGGACTGGACTGGGGCACGACTGGGGCGAGCGTGGCCACTGGTCTATCTTTCACTATCGGATTGCTGATTTCCGGTAGTATCACCTTCAATCCCAAACAACGGCTGTCGATGCTGAAGGGTCGTTTCCACATGCTGCTCTTGCGCCGCGCCGCTTACAACGGCTCATCCGAAGGTGTGTCGGAAATGGCGGCTGCGGTCAGTATTCTGATCATCAATCTCACCGTCGTTCGCCTCTTGGGGGCTGACGGTGTGGCTGCGTTCACTGCCATCAACTACGTTAACTTCATGGGTGTTTTGTTGTTCCTCGGTATTTCGGATGGCCTGATCCCGATGCTGAGCTACAACTACGGAGCCGGAAACCACGAGCGGGTTAAGCGATTATTTCGCTTTGCCGCAGTGGTCAATTTGAGCATCGGTGTCATGGTGTTTATCGTGTTGCAGTTACTCGGAAGCCATGCAATGCTGTTGTTCTTCGATAGCAGCGAAAGCCAAGCGTTCCAGATCGCAGCTGATGGCTTGCACCTCTTCGTTTTCGTGTTTTTAGTAAACGGACTTAACGTGCTGATTATCGCCTATTTCACTGCACTAGGCGAAGCTAAAAATTCATTCATCATTGCCGTGCTGCGTGGTTTGGTGTTCTTGCTGATTGGTGTCACTGTGTTACCAATATTTATCGGTATTAATGGTGTCTGGGCGGCAATCCCGCTGGCGGAGTTGCTGGCACTAGGAGTGGCACTCCTACTGATTCATAGGACACACAAAAAATTGTTTTCACATGTATAGACATTTGCCTAACAACAGCGTTAACCCAGACACCCAACTGAGCTGCGCTCCGTTGGGTGCCGGTTACGCTGGACGTTCGACAAGAAGCAATGAAGGAAGTCAAAGCTATGATTCGTCCATTCAATAGGACTGATTTGCATGCTCTTCATCGCATGATTTGTGGGACTATTGATGCTTCATATTCGGGTGTGTATCCACCTCGTGCGGTGGAATTCTTTAAAGAGCACCATTCGGAGAAGAAAATTGCTGAGCGAAGTGCAGTTGGAGAAATATTGGTTCTTATCTCCGAACGAGATGGTTCTATTATGGCAGCCGGTGCCTTGATAGACTCCGAGATAATCGGCGTATTTGTGCGTTCTGATCATCAGCGGCAAGGCTATGGCAAAGCCATAATGATCCAGCTTGAGCAGATAGCGATGAAGCAGGGGATTCGAAAACTCAGCCTGAGCATATCTTTGCCTTCAAAACCATTCTATGAGCATCTCGGCTATAGAGTTCTTGACGAGTGCGTTCTTGATGTTGGCGGGGGAGAGTGCTTGAAGTACTGGGCTGGTGAGAAAGAGTTACATCCACGAGACATACAGAAAGTGAACATGGCAACTGAGGAGATCGTAAAAACAGCGGGCGATGCCGCAGAGGTTGACGAACTCCTCTGGCGTATCCTGTGGCAGCCTCTCGGCTTTCCCCGTAATATCCGGAGTAAATTCAGTATCGACGGTAAGAAGCTTGAGCTAGCGGCCAAAGAAAACGGGCGGATCGTTGGCGGATTGGTTGCAGTATGGACAGCCGAGAATGAGATTGAACTAAGACATTTGGCTGTTGCCTCCGACTATCAGCGAAAGGGCATCGGCCAGGGGCTCATTACCGAACTATGTCGTATCGCATCAGTTAAAATGTGCCATCAGATTCATACCATCGCACGAAACACATCCGTGGACTTCTTCAGAAAAGTCGGATTCCGATCTGCACTGGGACGCGCACCAGAGCATCCGGTATTCTTGGAACATGGTATTATGTTTGAACTTATGGAAAAAATTGTCGAACCAATTGCTTCAGCGGACGGTGACCGCCGCTGAGCTTTGCGTTGCCGCCGCGCTGCGCGCGTCGGCAACGGCGGAGCTTAGTACACGCATTCATATATACGATGACGTATTATACTTGCATAAGTAGAAATCCTGTGTCACAATACGCTTCAAAGCACAGAGAGGTGTATTGTGCCAAGAGAATGCCCCTATCGGATTCTTCTGGATGCTGAGGAGAAGAGGGCCCTTGAGTCGGTCGCACGAAAATATACGTCACCTTATCGTGATGTCGTCCGTGCCAAGGTGGTGTTACTCGCCGCGGAGGGAATGGACAACAAGGCGATCGGTGAAAAACTCGATCTTCCGCGCCAGATCGTGTCGAAGTGGCGGAAACGCTTCTTCGACAAACGTCTTGCCGGTCTTGAGGAACGGTCAAGACGCGGCAGGCCCAGCGTTTTTCCCCCCAGAGGTGGTGATTGAAATCAAGGCCCCGGCTTGCCAGCTGCCTCGGGATCTGGGGCTTCCGTTTTCTTCCCTTACGGCGGAGGAAATTGCGAGGCAGGCCGTGGAGAGAGGCATTGTCGCCTCCATAAGCGGCACGACGGTTTGGCGCTGGCTCAGCCATGATGCCCTTCGTCCCTGGTCTTACCGGAGCTGGATCTTTCCGAGAGACCCTGCATTCGAACAAAAGGCCGGACCGATTCTCGATCTTTACCAGGGCAGGTGGCGGGGAAAACCACTGAGAGAATGTGACTTTGTGATCAGCGCCGACGAGAAGACGAGCATCCAGGCCCGTCGGCGGCTGGCTGCCACGACGGCGCCCACGGCCGGCCGGGCAGGCCGCGTGGAACATGAATATCAGAGAAAGGGCGCCTGGGTCTACCTGGCGGCATGGGATGTGGGCCGGGCCAGGCTTTTCGGCCTGTGCCGCCCCAAGAGCGGGATCGCCTCCTTTCATGCCCTCGTCGATACCGTCATGAATGAAGAACCTTACCGTTCCGCCCGGCGTGTCTTCTGGATCACCGACAACGGCTCTTCTCATCGGGGCCAGGCGGCGAAAGATCGAATCACCGGGTGGTATCCGAACACGATCCTGGTTCATACCCCCATCCATGCCAGTTGGCTCAATCAGGTCGAGATTTATTTTTCCATCCTCCAACGTAAAGTCCTGACCCCCAATGACTTCGTGAATCTCGGAGAACTCGAATCCCGCATTCTTGACTTCCAGAAACGCTAAGAAAAAACGGCAAAAGCTTTCCAATGGAAATTTACCTGCCAGGATCTTAAAAATGTCTTGGCACGTCTTTCTAACCCGGCGCGCCTGCTAAAAAATGCGGCGTGAAATACGTCACCGAACTTATGAGCCAGAGTACTTAGCTAGGTCATGTCAATAAATGTTCGCAATTTCGGGTAGCGAGTTCATCGACATCCCCGATTTACGCTGCCTTTTTCAGCAATCTTATACAATCCGATCACCGACTCGGCAAGGGCGTTGTCGTACGAATCGCCGACGCTGCCCACCGAGGGTTCGATG